>Ga0210044_10000263_pt1 | contig 78628 bp, 82 predicted proteins | sample CryGey13umfilter_2_FD_183959 | JGI IMG/M metagenome (GOLD analysis project Ga0210044, IMG submission 183959) | Groundwater microbial communities from aquifer in Utah, USA - Crystal Geyser 4/9/14 3 um filter (SPAdes) (version 2) | ecosystem: Environmental > Aquatic > Deep subsurface >... | reverse complement strand
TAACGCCACATGACGCCTCGATCGGCTTCAAGTGGTAAATCAACAAGCAAGCAAACAGACACTCTGTTTTGCAACCTTAGACCCAGCTGGGGTCTTTTTTTATACACACCCTTTTCGGGCGAATAAGGCCAAATGATCAAAAATTAATTTGCTAATGTTAGCTACATTGTAAATTTTATACACACCCTTTTCGGTAGAATAAGACATTATCCAAAACTACACCCTCTCTAACAACCTGGACCTATATTTACGGTGTACTGCAACATTTAGATTCTTTGCCATGGCTTACATCAGGCTCAGAATGACGGTTTAGTTAGATTCTTCGCCGTTATTCACACAAAGCTCTGAACGATGGTTTGGTGACCTTATCTAACATGGGTAATCTTATCAAACACAAAACTAAGACTGAGTCGCATCTGCAACTCAGTCTTAGATAATAAATAATCTAACACACCAATCAAACCAAACCGTAACCGATATATTAATCGAAGATTCATTCTCAAACGAAACAGTTACACACCCTTTCAGACCTACCCAGTCTTTCTAACCATATATCCACGCTCCTCGTAATTTATAAATAGATCAAAACTACCCCAATTCCTTAACAAAAAAATGAGGCCAGGCCTCATTTTTTTCGAATTAAATCACAAAGTTTACAAGTCGCCCTGGAACATAGATCACTTTCTTCGGTTCACCCTCAATGTACTTTACTACATTTTCGAGCGCCCGCGCTGACGTGACTACTGTTTTTTGATCAGCGTCTGCAGGTACAGTTATGGTTCCACGTAGCTTACCGTTCACCTGGACTGCTACATTCACTTCTTTCTCCGCAGCGAGTTCAGCGTTAAAATCCGGCCAAGTATTTACCTCTAGAAGTGAGGCGTGACCAACATTTTCAGCAAGTTCGTTTGCGAGGTGTGGTGCAAACGGTGCTAGAAGCGTCAGGAATGTAATCAAACTTTCCTTTGTAATCTTGCCCGACTTCTGTACCAAATTCACAAAAATCATCATCTGCGAAATAGCTGTGTTGAACCTCATGTTCTCAATATCTACCGATACTTTACGAATTGTTTGGTGCAGTGCCCTAGCAACCGTCTCGAGCTCCTCGTCTGCAGTCAACTCTGAAATCTTCTGTACCTTTTCAAGGAACCTGCGCACACCAACCACACCGTTCGTGCTCCACGGCACTGGCTCTGAAAACGGCCCCATGAATAGCTCATAAACTCGCAAGGTATCCGCCCCAAATTCCTTTACGATATCATCTGGGTTCACTACATTGCCTTTTGACTTACTCATTTTTGAACCATCCTCTGCCAAAACCAACCCGTGACTTGTGCGTTTTTTGTATGGCTCTGAAAATGGCACCAGTCCTTGATCAAACAGGAATTTATTCCAGAACCTTGAGTACAACAGGTGTAGTGTAGTGTGCTCCATTCCCCCGTTGTACCAATCAACCGGCATCCAGTACTTCAACTTATCAGGATCTGCAAAAGCCTCGTCGTTATATGGATCCGCGTAGCGCATAAAGTACCAAGACGACCCTGCCCAGTTTGGCATAGTATCCGTTTCGCGTTTCCCCGGTCCAGCGCACTGAGGACATTTAGTGTTCACCCACTCTTCAATGACTGCTAGTGGTGATTCACCGTCATCCGTTGGTTCATATTTTTCAACAACAGGAAGAACAACCGGCAGATCCGCGTCAGGTACTGCAACCCAGCCACCTGTCTCTGGCGAGCACAATCCTTCGCAATGAATCAAAGGAATCGGCTCCCCCCAGTAACGCTGACGTGAAAAAACCCAATCACGAAGTTTATAATTAGTTTTAACTCGACCCTTACCACTTTCCTCAAGCCACTTAATCATTTTGATTGCGCACTCAGATGTGCAGAGTTCGTCAAACTCACCCGAATTCATCGCAAACCCATCACTAGATCGTGGTAATTCACCTTCGCCACGTACCACTTCAATGATCGGTAGCTCAAATTTTGATGCAAACGCAAAATCTCGAGCATCGTGCGCTGGCACGGCCATTATCGCTCCTGTTCCGTAGCTCATTAAAACATAATCTGCTACCCAAATTGGAATATGTTTATTATTCACCGGGTTAACTGCGTAAGCCCCAGTAAACACACCCGTCTTTTCCTTTTCTGCATCCCCGCGCTCAATTTCCGTCTTTGCTACTGCCTCTTTTACATATTCCTCTACAGCCTCGCGCCGATCTTCAGTAGTAATCTGATTGATTAATTCGTGTTCTGGCGCTAAAACCATATAGGTTGCGCCAAACAAGGTATCCGGTCGAGTTGTAAAAATAGTTAGTGATCCGTGGCCCTCTACTTCAAACTCCACCTCTGCTCCTTCCGAACGCCCAATCCAATCAACCTGTTGTTTTTTAATTTTATCTAAGTAATCGAGCCCCTTAAGATCATCAATAAGTCGATCCGCATATTTAGTGATTGCGATCATCCACTGCTCCTTATTTCGCTTTTCAACCGTTCCATGACAACGCTCACAAGCGTCGTTCACCACCTCCTCGTTCGCTAGTCCAATCTTACAATCCACGCACCAGTTAATCGCCTTCTCCGTTTTGTACGCCATTCCGGCTTTAAAAAACTGCAAAAATTGCCATTGCGTCCAACGATAATATTTAGGGTCCGAAGTGTTTATTTCACGCGACCAATCAAAACCAAGACCAAGTGACTTTAACTGAGTCTTAAAAGTTGCAATATTATCCGCCGTAACATCTGCCGGAGCTCGACCAGTTTTAATTGCATAGTTCTCCGTTGGCAAGCCAAAAGCGTCCCAACCCATTGGGTAAAGTACATTCATTCCCTCCATTCGCCGTTTACGAGTGATCACATCGAGCGCTGTATAACTTCGTGGATGCCCTACGTGAAGACCGGCTCCAGACGGAAACGGGAACTCCACAAGCGCAAAGAATTTTTCCTTGCTAGAATCGTCGTCAGCCTTAAAAACCTCCGCTTTTTCCCAACGATCCTGCCACTTTTTGTCTATATTTTTATGCTTGTACATACGAAAGTATACTATCGAATATTAAAGAAAAAGAAAAGCCTCGGTTAACCCGAAGCCCTTCTGTTAACTCTCCCTCCCTCCGTCCGTTGGGTAGCCGGCTTCTTTCCAGCCCATTAGCCCGCCAACTACTCGACCGACTTTCGTGTAACCAGCTGCTTCGAGCGTAGACGCAGATTCTGAACCTTTTCCTAGTTCATCGTACTCACCGTAAAGTACGATAGTCTGATCTTTATCCCTTAAAATATCCGTATACTCAACCTCAAATTTTTCAAACTCAATGTTCACTGCTCCTGGAATATGTGAGTGCTCGTACTCGTGAGCGTCTTGCAAATCAACAATCGACATCGAGGTACCCTTTTCGACTTCCTCTTTTAATCGCTGCGGAGTTACTTCCATCATATTACAGTCCAGCAAGTGCGTCCGCAACTGTAAGTACGCCTGTCTTGAGTTCATCCGCCGTTGCTGAATTTGCCACGATTAAAGTTAGCTGCTGATCAAGATCAGTTATACTTTGAGCAAGTTCCGGCAAACCATCCTCGTTTGCGATTGCTACCGCCTGAGGTAATGTCATCTGCGCAAACTCAACATAACCCTGGTATGGCGCAAGTTCTGGGCCAGTTGCGTCTTTCACCGCGTCGCGAAGTCCTATAGCCGCGGTTTCTAAATGAAACTTTAGTGCCTCACTTTTCTGCCCAACTGTTGTTTGATCTTGGTACATATTTTCATTATTATTTTGTGCCTCAAACGCCTCCTCTGAAGAGCATCCTGCCCCCATTAAAACTAGAGTTATGAATACCGCTCGAATAAATTTGTTCATATTAAATTATTTATTTTAAATATTAGCCAAAAAGCGCTCAACTTCAAGGGCAGCCATACAGCCACTACCCGCTGCCGTAATTGCCTGTCTGAAGTGCGGATCAGAAACATCGCCAGCCGTGAAAACACCATCGATATTTGTTCTCGTGGAGTCAGGTAGATGTTTAAGATAGCCTTTTTCATCCATCTCCAGTTGACCTTTGAATATATCCGTGTTCGGCTTATGACCGATCGCCACGAAAAATCCATCAGCTTCAACCTTCACAATTTCGTCAGTTTTATTATTCAAAATCATCACAGCTTTCACCTTATCTGTACCCACAATTTCCTGAGCTTCTGAATTCCACATAAATGAAATTTTCTCGTTGCTCATTGCCCGATGTTGCATCGCTTTTGAAGCTCTAAGCTCATCGCGCCTAACCAGTACCACCACTTCACTTGCAAATTTCGTGAGAAATATTGCTTCTTCGAGCGCACTATCTCCCCCACCAACTAGCACGATTTTCTTATCACGAAAGAAAAAACCATCGCACGTTGCGCAAGCCGACACACCTTTGCCTTTTAACTCGTATTCACCTTTTATACGTAACCACTGAGCTGAAGCACCTGTTGCAACAATGATTGACTCTGCCTTCAGTTCCTTTTCTCCCATTTTAACCATGAACGGTCGTGAAGAAAAATCGACTTCTGTTACAAAATCGGTGATTATTTCAGTCCCAAATTTTCTAGCCTGAGTTTCGAGTTTGGTCATAAGGTCCGGCCCCATCACCCCGTCTGGTTCTCCTGGCCAGTTCTCAACCTCAGTAGTCTGCATTAACTGACCACCTGCTTCTTGACCCGAAATGAGTAGCGGTTGAAGATCAGCCCTTGAAGCATAAATTCCAGCTGTGTAGCCAGCTGGGCCCGAACCAATAATTATAACTTTTCGTGTATCCATAAGCTTATTTTAGTATGAAAAGTTTAACACGATTATTCGTAATTGATAAGTAAAACTACACAACGTTGTAAAAAATACTAAGAATGGTAAACTGAGCCCTGAATCAATAAATATATAAATATGGGAAATTACGCAGAAGAATCATTGGAATATCACCGAGAATTACAAGGAAAAATCGAACTTAAAATCAAACGACCGATTGTTACAAAAGAAGATTTATCACTTGCCTACACCCCAGGAGTTGGTGCGGTTTCGCGAGAAATTGCTGAAAATCCAGAATCCGTTTGGGAGTTAACAGGTCGCCGAAACTGGGTAGCGGTGGTGAGCGACGGTTCCGCCGTGCTTGGCCTTGGAAACATTGGACCAGAAGCTGCTATTCCGGTAATGGAGGGTAAAGCTGCGCTTTTCAAAGAGTTTGGTGGCGTGGATGCGTTCCCAATTTGTATCAATACCCAAGACACTGAAGAAATCATTAAGGTTGTTAAGGCGCTTGAGCCAACTTTTGGCGGAATTAACCTTGAAGACATTTCGGCACCTCGATGTTTTGAAATTGAACGGCGGTTAAACGAAACCATGAACATCCCAGTTTTCCACGATGATCAGCACGGTACTGCGATCGTTGTTTTAGCTGGACTTTTAAACGCACTCAAAGTCGCGGGTAGAACCTTAGCAACTTCTAAAGTTCTAATTAGCGGTGCCGGGGCTGCTGGTTCAGCAATTGCGGAAATGTTAATGGCAGAAGGTGCGTTCGATATTGTTGTCACTGATTCAAAAGGTGCGTTAAGCAAAGACAGAACCGATCTCAACTCTGAAAAAATAGAACTTTTAGCAAAAACTAACCCAACTGATATTAGCGGAAGCTTAAAGGAAGTAATCGTTGGTCGGGACGTGTTTATCGGCGTTTCCGCTCCAGGTATTTTAACAGCTGAAATGATTAAAACTATGGCAACAGACCCAATCATCTTCGCTATGGCCAACCCAATTCCGGAAGTAATGCCGGAAATTGCCAAAGAAGCCGGTGCCTTCATTGTTGCCACCGGACGCAGTGACTACCCAAACCAGGTCAACAACGTCCTCGCCTTTCCAGGTATTTTCCGCGGGGCTCTCGACGCTAAAGTGCCTGAAATTACCAAAAAAATGAAACTTGCTGCTGCTAAAGCGCTAGCAGACTACGTAACAAATCCAAGCGTCGAAGAAATCCTACCAAACCCACTCGATAAAAACGCCGCAAACGCAGTGGCGAGTGCGGTCAGAAATGCATCTTAGCTCAAAAAGATCCAAAAAACTTTTCATCTAACAAAAAACTGCCGATTAAACGGCAGTTTTTTATTTTTTTCTTAGCCAATATGCTTTGCAAATTTTTCCTTAAAGGCCTCTTTTCCCATTGAACCAGAGAACTGTTCAACTACTTGCCCACCCTTGAAAACAAGAAAAGTTGGGATTGATAGAATGTTAAATTGACGCGCTAAGTCAGGGACTTCGTCTACATTTACCTTTCCAAAAACCACACCGTCTATTTCACCTGCAAGCTCGTCGATAATTGGTCCCATTACCTTACAAGGTCCGCACCACGGTGCCCAAAAATCGACTACAACAACATTTTCTGACTGTGAAATGACTGAATCAAAGTTTTCTGTATTTAGTTCCATACAATGAATATTAGAATTACTAGACAGATTGTACCACACTATCGGTTTGCTGAGTGAACGTCTAGGGTTCGTGCTTTTTCTTCTTCTTTATAGACTTCGAGAATATCTCCTTCTTCAATTTTGATCTTACCGGTAAACTCAATTCCAAATTCTAGCCCCTGTTCAACCTCTTTAACATCCGCCTTTCCAGTTTGCAGTGCAGTAATCTTTCCTTCACCAATAACCTCTTCGTCTCTAATAACTCGAGTGGTTGCGTTTAGTTCGATCTTTCCTTTGGTCACCTGACCACCAACGATCATACTCTTTTCGAGCTTCTTAAAGACCTTCAAGATCTTTGCAGCTCCAAGTTCAGTATAAACCTGTTCAGCTGGAATCAATAGTCGAAGTTTTTCAACAACATCTTCAAAAAGTTTATAGATCACAGTGTATTCACCGATCTTTACTTTTTTATCTCGCGCTAAGGCTGAAGCTGTTTTTGTAGGTTTAACGTTAAAGGCTGCAATAACAGCTTTTGAAGCTTCCGCCTGTAATACTTCAGAATCGGTTACACTACCAAGTCCCTTTGAAACGATCTTCACACCAACATATGGGTTTTCAATCTTTTCAATCATTCCAACAACCGCTTCAAGCGATCCCAAAACGTCTGCCTTAATAATCAAGTTGAAGTTTACCTTCTGCTGATCCGATCCTTCAGTGTTGTCACCCATTCGAGTCTTAGCCACAGTAATGTCGCTAATTCCACCCTTTCGACTTGGCTGAGCTTTTAGTTTTTCTAGTAATTTTGCGTCCTCCTGTACTTCTAAAATATCTCCAACCGATGGCGCATCCTTTAATCCAAGAATTTTAACTGGTGTTGAAGGTAGAGCTTTTTGAATATTCTTTCCATCCCAAGTTTTCATTGCTCTAACTCGACCGTAGTTCACGCCTCGAACCCCCATCACATCACCATTTTTAAGCGTTCCAGTCTGCACCAAAACAGTTGCGACCGGCCCCTGGCCTTTGTCGATGTGTGACTCAATAATCGTACCAATTGCCTGACGGTTTGGATTAGCGACAATTTTATCTTTCTCAATATCTGTTACCAAAATCAACGTATCTAATATCTTGTCGATATTAATGTTGTTCTTAGCACTAATTTCAATAACCAAAGTTTCCCCTCCCCACTCTTCTGGAATGAGGTTATGTTCACCGAGCTGTCCTTTAACACGTTCAACATTGGCGTTTTCTTTGTCAATTTTGTTAATCGCAATAATGAAAGGCATTTTCGCTGCTTTCACAATATTAATTGCCTCGATTGTTTGAGGTTGAATACCATCGTCCGCTGCAACCACAATGATTGCAATGTCAGACACCTTAGCACCTCGAGAACGCATCACTGTAAAGGCCTCATGCCCCGGAGTGTCGATGAATGTTAGCAATCGATCATGACGATTAACCTGATAAGCACCGATATGTTGAGTAATTCCACCAGATTCTCCACCCATCACGTTCGTATCTCTGATTGCGTCTAGAAGTCTTGTTTTTCCATGGTCAACGTGACCCATAACCACAATAACTGGTGGTCTAGTTTCAAGATCCTTACCTGCAGTTTCGCTCATTACCGTTTCAAGTCTGTCAGTTCCAGCGTCACCCTCTTCCTGTTCTGCTTCGAGTGGCTCGGCTAAAAATCCTAAGTCTTCAGCTACAATAGATGCCGTTGCAAAATCAATTCGTTCGTTTAGGGACGCTAAAATACCGGCGCGCATAAGCTCCTGCATCACTTTAGCGATTGGCATATTAAGCACCTCAGCAAAATCACGCACCGTAATAATTGGTGGCAAAGAAACCTTATCAGCAGTTCCGTCTTTTACAGCAAGCTTGCGCTCTTCTTTAGCTCGCTGTTCCTCGCGTTTTTTCACGAGATACTGACGTTTACGGTATTCACCCCAGGCTCTCGTGATGCGGTTAACATCACGATCTGGAACTTTTAAAGCTTTTGACCCAATATCAAAACCTAGATCCGGTAATTTATTTCGGAGCTCTTCCGCGGGAACGCGTAAACGACGAGCTAATTCAGTAATATTCATGCCAGAAGAATAGCGGATTTACTAAAATTAGTCAATTTATAGCAAATCTGATCGATGTTTACTTAAGTTGAAATTGTTTAGCTTTTTACTTAAGTGAAGCCTCAAGTTCAATTTTCTCCTGAGCCCTTGGGTTGCAAGCACCAACAATTAAAGTTTGATCTTTGAGTTCTAAGTAATAACCTGTTTGATTATTGGTATAAACCTGCGTTTTAGCATCAATCGGCAATGAAGCAATGTATTTAAGCGCCCCTGCTTTACTTAAATTTACGCAGTGATCCTGAATATCGGAGCCTGAGCACATAGAACCGAAATTTCCAGCACAAAGTGTACTTTCACCAATCATAGTTCGACCACCAGCTATTGTGCCGATAATTCCTGCAAAGGTTTCTGGCTCTGTATACTGCATTTCAAGCATAACCTCGAGTATATTTTGAACATCCTGAGCACGAATTTCATCCTGAGCCCGCCGATATTGAGTTATCGGACTAGCCATTGCCAAGATCAAAATCACCCCACAAAATACAAGCGCAACCGCAATTAATACTTCACTATACGTATAACCGTGTGGGATTCTGTTCATATACTTTTTATTATAGCAGATCAGAATTGTTTTCGGTTAATAAAGCTAAAATGTTTTGTACGACTATATTTGCTAGAAATCGACAATTTACAAAAAATAATGCTACTATCCGCAAGTATGAACGAACAACCAACCGGCTTTTTACTGATCGACAAACCTGCGGGAATTACGTCACACGATGTTGTTGATAAACTGAGGAGAATTACAAAAATCAAAAAAATTGGCCACGCTGGCACACTTGACCCCTTTGCAACTGGACTTTTAATTTTAGCCGTAAGCCGCTCTGCCACAAAGAAAATCAGTGAATTTGTTGGAATGGATAAAGATTACGAAGCAGAATTTGTGATCGGTGCAACAACTGAAACACTGGATTCCGAGGCTAAAATTATCCTTGATGAACATAAACCAAATGAAATATCAGATATAGATATTTTATCTGCAATTGAAAGTTTAACCGGAGAAATAGCTCAAATCCCGCCGATGTACTCCGCCATAAAAAAAGATGGCAAAAAACTATACGAGCTGGCACGAAAAGGTGAAACTATTAAACGCGAGCCAAGACACGTTACTATCTATGAATTTAATCAGCTCAGCAAATCTATAATTGAATCAGGCCTTGTAAAACTTAAAGTTCATATTAAGTGCTCAAGTGGTACCTATATCAGAGCTTTAGCGCGCGATCTGGCCACAAAACTAGGTACAACTGGCTATGTGAGTGAGCTTAGACGGACTTCAATTGGTAACTTCTTAATCAAAGACGCCAAAAAATTAGAAGATTTAAGTCCAGAAAATTGGCAGGATCACCTACTAAACCTCTAGCTGGTTCAGTATTCTAAATGAGTTCATTTTTACGGCTAGGTTGACCAACCTTAGCCTATATGTTAATGTATTCGTGTAACTATTAATTGATGTTTTGGAAGCGAACGCTGTACTTGTTGGACTATGAAAGTGAATATTTTTTACAATCTTTACCGTACGCACGGCGAAGAATCAAAGCCAACAGTCGTGGAGTAAAACTCCACAGTTTTTCGTTTCTGAGGCAACGGGGACAATATGACCATATCTACATTATTTATTGGTTTTGTTGCTCTCTTTGTTGGTGCAGGAATCGGTTACCTTTCACGAAGTAGTCTAGTAAAACAAAAGGTAAAGCTCGCTGAAGAGCGTGCAGAAAAGATCCTAAGAGAAGCAAAAACAAAAGAGCAGGAAGTTCTACTTGAAGCCAGAGAGAGAAGTATTCAGATTCTGGACGACGGTAAACGTGAGGCCAATCAAATCAGACAAGAGTCAACAGAAATGCAAAAACGTCTAGCTGAACGCGAAAGCAAATTCGATAAACAGCTAATGGACCTTGAAAATCGTAAATCTCAGCTTGAACAAAAAAATGCGGAACTCGATAAACTAAAGGATGTTGTTGAAGAAACAAAATTAATGGCCGACATCAAACTCGAGGAAATAGCTGGCCTAAGTAAGACCGAGGCCAAAAATGAGTTAATGACTATTGTTGAAGCTGACGAAAAGGATGCACTACTTGGTCGAATTCGAAAGCTTAATCAACATAGTGACGAGGAAGTTGAGCGTGAAGCAAATAAAATAATTTCACTCGCTGTCGCTAGATTCGCTAGTTCACACGTAACCGATGCTACTACTACCATGGTAGAGCTACCGTCCGATGATATGAAAGGCCGGATTATCGGTAAAGAAGGGCGAAACATTAAACGAATAGAGCACTTAACTGGCTGTGAAATTATTATCGATGACACCCCGGGCATGGTTATGATCTCTGGCTTCTCACCTGTTCGAAGACAAGTTGCTAAACGCGCAATGGAGTCCCTAATGAAAGATGGTCGAATTCAACCAGCTCGAATTGAGGAAGCAGTTAACGATGCAAAAAAAGATCTAGCAAAAGAAATGAAGAAAGCTGGCGAGGATGCACTTTACGAAATTGGAATTCCAGTTTCAAGCGTGGATCCAAAACTTGTTTCAATTCTTGGTAGGCTTAAATTCAGAACCAGTTACGGACAAAACGTCTTGCAACACTCAATCGAAGTTTCAAGAATTTCCGGAATGCTCGCTGAGGAACTCGGAGCTGATGTTACACTTTGTAAAAAAGGTGGTCTGTTCCACGACATCGGAAAAGCCGTTGACCATGATATGCAAGGTGCGCACCCTGAGATTGGCTACAATATAATGAAGAAATTTGGCTGGAGTGAAGAGCTCGCCTATCAGTCAATCGCTCACCACGAAGACAAACCAAAAACAATTGAGGGTGTAATTGTAAAGGCAGCTGATGCAATTAGCGGAGCTCGACCAGGTGCGAGACGCAACAGTATTGAGCAATACTTACAGCGCCTACAGGATCTTGAAGATACCGCCTCAAAATTTCCTGGCGTTGACAAGGCTTACGCAATTCAAGCTGGTCGTGAAATCCGTGTCTTCATTAACCCAACCGAAGTTGACGATTACGCAGCCTATAAATTAGCTGGCGAAATTGCCAAGAAGATTGAAAGTGATCTAACCTATCCAGGTGAAGTAAAGGTGACAATTATCCGAGAAACACGAGTAACTGAATACGCTCGATAAGGGCTTGCCTTCGCAAAGAAATTGATATATAATGTTCCAAAATAAATGTAATTATGAATAAAGCACTCTTAGCTCTCAAACTTGCTGAAAAACTAGATCTTCAAAAAAAGACTGCTGAAGATTTTGTAGCTGCCTTTCAAGAAATTGTAATCGACGCACTAAAACGCGATGAAGAAGTTACCATTGCTGGTTTCGGAACATTTTCAAGCCGAATCCGCGCTGCTCGTAAAGGTGTAAACCCTCGACAACCAAACGAGGTTATCGACGTACCAGCCGTAAAAGTGCCTAAATTCAAGGCTGGAAAGAAATTAAAAGATGAACTAAAAGCAAGCACTGTTGCTACTGCTGAAATTACATCAGCTACAGAATAAAAAATATATTTTAAATCACCGCTCAAACGAGCGGTGATTTTATTTGGTTTAGAATCACACTTCAGTACTGCAAAAAAACCGTTAAGAAAAACCCGCTCACACATACAAAGCTTATTATTCAAAAAACTTTATGCAAAACAAAAGAGGTCTTTCGACCTCTTAATGTTATTCTGCCAACCAAGCAATTACCTGGTCTTTAATATCTTCAAGCTTCACTAGACTCATCTCTCCCCCTGCACGTTCCTTCCACTCAACTGAATCTTCATTCAAAGTTTTTTCAGAAACCACTAACCGCAGTGGTAGCCCAATTAAATCTGCATCCGCAAACTTTGGACCAGGGTTCACACCGACTCGATCGTCCCAGAGCACCTCAACTCCGGCAGTAATAAGGTCATCGTGTAGTTCAGACGCGACACTATTTATTCGGTTCAGAATCTGCTCGTCTTTACTATGCAGAGAAACTAAGTGAACGTGATACGGTGCAACATTCTTTGGCCAAATCATCCCCTTGTCGTCGTGCATCGCTTCTACCATTGCTCCCATTACACGTGACGGTCCGATTCCATACGAACCCATAATTACAGTTTGCTCTACACCATTTTCGTCTGTGACTTTGAAGTCGAGTGGAGCTGAAAACTTTGTACCAAGTGGAAAAATGTTGCCCACTTCGATAGCCTTCATTTCAGTCACTGTTCCCGATCCGTCCGGCGCCTGATCACCATTTTTTATACCCTCAACAATTTCTCGGTTCCAGGCGTAATCTTTGGCATCATTTACATAAATTAGATCCTCTCCACTTTCAGTTGGCATCTGGAACTCGTGACTAGCGTCGCCAAAGCTTCCACCATCAGCTTCAGTATAGATTGCCGGCACTCCACAGCGCTTAAAAACTTTATGGTAAGCCTCTGCCACTTTATCGTAAAAAAGTGCACGGTCAGCTTCACTTAAGTGAAAGCTATACAGGTCCTTCATTGAAAACTCACGACCACGAAGAATTCCTGATTTCGCCCGTGGTTCATTTCTAAATTTATCGGTAATCTGGTAAACAAGAACCGGAAAATCTTTGTATGAGTTTGCGAACTTTTTTACGATTGGAGTTACTAATTCCTCTGCAGTAAACGCTAAACCAAACTCTTTTCCAGAACGACCTTCGAGCTGAAACATCACTTCTTTCCCAGGCTCGGTCCAACGCCCAGCAGCGGTCCATGGTTCTTTTGGAGTTAGCGCCGGAAGCGTTACCTCCTGACCACCAATTACATCCATTTCTTCTCGTACGATTGTTTTAATCTTTTCTAAAGTTCGGTGCCCTAGTGGCAAAAAACTATAAATTCCGGCAGCTAGTTGATCCACAAAGCCAGCCTGAATTAACAAACGGGCGTTAGCGCTGTCTGCATCTGCTGGCATTTCTTTTGAAGTTTTTGTAAATAATCGAGATTGTTTCATAGTGAAGGTAGCTTAGCGTTTTTTTATAAAGGTTGCAAACCAACTAGAGATCGGGACAGTTAAGACAAGCGCCATTGTTCCTGCCAAAGTTCGGACAATCTCTTCAGCAACCTGTTCTTGGTTAATGAAACGTAAGCCAGCAATTTCAGAGTGTCCTACAAACAGTAGTAAAAGTGGCAAGGCTACTCCAGTATACGCAAGGACAAGTGTATTAACTGTTGAAGCAATGTGGTGGCGACCAACGCGCATTGACCGAACAAAGAGCTCTTTTCTGTCCAAATTTTCATTAGCTTCAATAAGTTCGACCACTGTTTCACCCTGCGTAATCGCGATGTCATCGAGGACACCAACAGCACCTAAAATAATAGCCGAAAGTAGCACACCCTTTGGCACTATAACATTTCCAGCTTGCAAATAAAGGAGAACGGCATCTTCACTCGCAAGACCTGAAAGGTTAGCAACACCAACAAAAAGTTTGGCAAAAATTACCACCAGCACCAACCCGACCACAGTCGAGGCAAAAGCCAACATTGTCCCCTTGTTAAAACCATGAGACAAATGCATGTTAACTGCCAGAATTAAAATCGAGCCAACAATGGTAACAAAAACTGCATCCGAGCCATGTAAGATCATTGGCACAATAAACCCAAATAAAATAGCTAGGGTTATTGCAAGACCTAGCAAACTAGAAAGACCCCGCCAAAGTCCAATTATAACTATCATTACAGCAAAAAATATAGTCAACCAAAAAAGCGCTGTTGTTCTAACAACATCAACCAAGAAAACTTGATCCGCTTCTCCGTTTACAGTGATGATCTGCAGGTAGACTTTGTTTCCTGGTTTTAAGTTGTAACGCATTCCTTCAACTAGTGACTTTGAAGTATCAATCGTAAAGTCCCCCATCGAGGTACCTACCTCAAAAACCATCTGACGATTTTGGTCCACTTCTTTGTCGCTAACAATCTTAGTAACGATCCCTTTGATTTCAACAGTATCTGTGGTTGTTTGAGGCTCTTGATTTTCGTTAATTGCTTCCGTTTGGGCTGAAAACTCTGCGCCAACTGATTGATCGAACGTTGAGTTAACCTCAGTCTGTGCCTCTATCCTGCTAAAACTAAAACTAAAACTAAAAAAGACACAGGTGAGTAATCCTATTTGAACAATTTTCTTAATCATACAAGAGTATAGTATCAGCGAATTTAATACGTGAAAAGACTTTACAGTTCGGTCTTTCATTAAATTAAGATAACTACCAAGATACCTTGCCACGATAGTTTAGGTGTGCTAATCTAAGACTCAGTCGCATCTGCGACTGAGTCTTAGTTGCGACAGAGTTGCAGATGCGACTGAGTCTTAGATTGCAAAATTGAATTTTATATATGATAGATAAAACTAACCTGTATTGTCCCAAAAATGAAGATGCACACAATAAACACGAGTGTGAAATTGAATTGTTACTCAGTTCTCTTGGTTTAAAACGCTCAAAAGATCGTCACAGTCTAGTGTCTTTCCTACACGAAGATCGCACGTGGTCAATTCCTGAACTCTTAACAGCTTCTCATCACACTGACAGATCTACTGTTTATCGAAATCTCCAAATATTAGAAAAAAACGGACTGGCCACAAAAATTCAAACTAATGGATTCGAAGCTAGATATGAATGGGCCTTCAAAAAACACCACGATCACAATACCTGTTCAAAGTGCGGAGCTGTTGAATGCATCTCATGTCCAATTCCTAAAATAAAAAATCACTCGCTACAACTGGTAAACCTTTGTGTTGCTTGTAAATAATATGAAAAAATATCCCATTTTTATTGCCGTAATTCTCACAGTCTCAATTTTTAGTTTTATTCTCCTCTTTCCAAATAAAAAAGTTGCTCAAACACAGTATGATGTCGGTGCAACCATCTTCCCTATTTACGATATTACTAAAAATATTGCCGGCGATGCCCTGAACGTTGGTTTGGTTTTGCCACTGGGGGCCAGTCCGCATACTTTTGAACCCTCACCATCGCTTGTAAAAAACTTTACAAATACCAAAGTTATTTACGCAGTCGGTGCAGGTTTTGATGACTGGATTGACCCAATCATTAATTCGTCTAAAGCTGAAAAGCAATATGTTTCGTCTGGAATTGGTCTGCGAACAATGGAAGAAGATGGAGAGACAGTGATCGATCCGCACTACTGGTTAACAGTTGCTAATGCCAAAATAATCGCTACGTCCATAACCAACAACCTCTCACGTCGCTACCCAGCCTACAAATTAACTTTTGAAAACAATCTAGATAAGTACCTTTCAGAACTAGACACTGCGGATAATCTAGTAAGAGAAAAACTGCTCAATCTACAAAATAAAAATTTGATCACACTTCACGATGCTTATTACTATTTTGCAGACGAGTATAGCTTAAATATTGTTGGTACTTTTGAACCCACAGCGGGTCGTGAACCAACTGCCCAATATCTGATAGAATTAACTCAGGGTATTCAGCGAGCTGGAGTTAACACCATTTATTCAGAACCACAGCTCAGCGTAACGCAAATTACCGCTTTTACAAAAGACAATAATCTAGCAATTTTAGAACTCGACCCTATCGGTGGAACAGAGGGTCGTAATTCTTTCATTGATTTAATCTTATATAATGCCAGCCAAATCAAAAAAAATAAATGAAGTCGCAATTTCCGTTGAGCACCTCTCGGTTAAATACGAAAACGAACCTGTTTTTACAGACATTACTTTTGACATTCCCGCTGGAAACATAGCTGCAATATTAGGTCCGAATGGTTCTGGAAAAACCACAATGATCAAAACAATTCTCGACCTTGTTAAAAAAGATAGCGGTAATATTTTGATTTTTGGCAAACATTTGCACGAGAATCGTCATCGCGTCGCTTACGTTCCACAAAATTTTGAATTTGATAAGCAGTTTCCGATGACTGTTCTAGAATTCATGAATCTTACTAAACACAAAGGTGCCGACGAAAATATCGTTCAAGGAAAAATAGCCGAGGTTGGTTTAGATAGTGAGGTTTTGAGCAAACGCTTAGGCACGCTTTCTGGTGGCCAGATGCAACGTGTTCTAATTGCACAGGCGATCTTAAACGATCCTGACCTTTTGATTTTAGACGAACCTTCAACCGGCATTGATGTAGTTGGTGAAGCTGCGTTTGTCCAAATTCTTAAACACCTAAAAGAAAAACACAACACCACCATTTTGTTAGTTTCACACGATGTTTCGCTTGTGTTAACCATAGTCGACACAGTCATCTGCCTTAATAAAAAACTTCTTTGTGTAGGTTCGCCAAAATCAACGCTTACCGCCAAAAAATTAGCTGATCTCTACGGTAACGATTCTCACATTCACGAACATCACAAAGGTCATAATCATAAAATTGACCTTTAAACCAGTAGCTTCAAGATAATTACTAAACATCAAGCAGCTTATTCTATGAATCTACTTACTGAAATCATTACCTTTCCTTTTCTCCAAAGAGCCCTCGTTGCTGGTTTTTTGCTGGGTTTACTGCTCGCATCACTTGGCGTTATTGCAACACTGCGAAAAATGGCCTTTTTCGGTGAAGGTGTTGCCCATGCCTCACTCGCCGGAATTGCAATCGCTATCTTTGCGGGTATTGCCCCAGTTCCTTTTGCTGTGCTCTGGGCAGTTATTATTGCCGTACTCATCTATTGGCTTGAACGAAAAACCAAACTTCCTTCAGACACAGTTATCGGCATCCTTTTTACTGCCTCAATGGCGCTCGGGGTAATCATTATGAGTTTCACTCAAGGTTACCAGCCAGAACTCCTTTCATTTTTATTTGGTAGTATCTTAACGATTCAAAATATTGACTTGGTTGTAATCAGCGTTTCTTCAATCATGATCCTAAGTTGGCTCGGAGCTTCACTCTCATCTTTAACATTTCTCTCACTCTCAGAAGAAGCTGCTCAAGTTGCAGGTATTAACACCAAACTTCAGACTCTGTTATTTTATATCGCCCTTGCAGTTGCCACTGTCCTTGGCGTAAAAATTCTCGGGATTGTTCTTGTTTCCGCACTAATAGTTTTGCCACCAGCTACCAGCAAAATGCTCACAACTTCTTTTAAAAACTATTTTATAGTTTCGATAGTTATTTCTGAAATTACGATTTTGCTCGGATTATTATTTTCCTTTGTGTATGATCTTCCAAGTGGAGCTGTGATTGTTCTAGTTGGATCTTTCATCTTTGTTCTGTCGGCAATAATGAATAGTTTCTCAAAACAAAACTAATAAAAAAATGAGCCGTTACTAGGAATTTTCAATCCCAGCACGGCTCATTTTTATTTAAAGGCAGAAGTTGCAAAATGAGCTAGTACAAATACAATTCCAAGCCCAATCGACATTAACGCAAAATTGAGTAGTGCTTTCGCATCACCATCGTCTCTTGCAAAATTTATTGTGATAATCAAAGAAATCGCAATAATTACAAAAACCGGCACGCCAATGAATATCAATCCTGTGATTAGTAAATATGACATAAGAGATTAGATAATCATACTACAAATTTTTTGTCAACAGTCTTAGTGGCTGTGCAAAAATATTGACAATAAATCATTTATACAGTATGATCACCCCACGAATATGCGGCGTTAGCTCAGTGGATTAGAGCATTTGTCTTCGGAACAAAGGGTCGGGGGTTCGAATCCCTCACGCCGCACCACGCATCGATAGCTCAGTCGGTAGAGCAGTTGACTCTTAATCAATTGGTCGCAGGTTCAAGTCCTGCTCGGTGCACCATAAAACATCTCAGTTTACCTGGGATTTTTTATTTGAACCAAATTAAAAACCTCCGTTTTACCGGAGGTTTTATTATTACCAACCCTGATTCGTAAGCGCGTTTGCAGCTGCATCAACCTGAGCTTCTTGCTTACTACTTCCCTCTCCTTCAGCCACCAGTTTTTTTCCAAGATACACACCAATTTTAAAAATCTTGTTGTGATCCGGTCCTGACTCTTCGAGCACTTTGTAACTTGGTGTTGTTGAAGTTCTAGACTGAGCCTCTTCTTGAAAACGACTCTTTGGATCTATATATGTTTTCTTTTCTAATATCTCCTTTAAGGTACCTATCACCACTCTTGTAACATATTCCTTCGCAACCTCCCAACCAGAATCTAGATAAACAGATCCAATAACTGCCTCCATTGCGTTTGCCATAATGTAGCGACGAGCTTTTGAATTCTTATCTTTTGCCTCCCCTTTCGAAAGATAAAGGAAATCTTCAATTCCTAGTGTGAGTCCAATATCTGCTAAGTTTTGACCGTTCACAAGTGCCGCACGCCAGTTGGTTAATTCGCCTTCTGGATTGTCAAAGTTATTGAAGAGATATTCGGTCACAATAAGTTCGAGCACTGCGTCACCTAGAAACTCAAGTCGTTCGTTGTGTGCCATTGGAAATTCTGGATGCTCATTTAGATACGACCGGTGCACAACAGCCTGTTCCAAATGACCACCCTCAACAAATGGAATGTTGAGTATTTCCGCCAATTTTGAAATGTCCTTTCTTATCATATTTTTCTATTCAGCTTTAATTTTTGTCTCTTCTTTCTCCTCTCGTTCTTCTGTGTCGACTTTTTTAAGTAAGCCCTTTTCCTCCATATATTTATAAATAGCTCCAAGTACGCCATTTACAAATTTTCCTGAAGCCTCGCCACCGAACGCTTTTCCAAGTTCGATAGCTTCGTTAATTGCTACTTTAGATGGAATCTTTTCGTCGAACCTGAGTTCGTAAGTTCCTAAACGCAAAATATTTCGATCTGTGTTAGTCATTTCTGACATTTTCCATTCTGGTGCGAAGTGCTCTAGGAGTTCGTCTATTTCACCAACTCTTTCAACTACTTGAGTTACCTGTTTTTCAACATAACCAGCGTCGTCAAAATCAGGAGCAAATTCTCCTTTAACGTGTTTTATGATTGCAGGTAGCATTTCTGCATCTCGACCACGAAAGTCCCATTCAAAGAGGCTTTGCATAGCCATTGTTCTTGCTAAGTGACGGTTAGACATAGGCGATAAAATCTTTTCAAGTATACATCAAAAGCTGAGTAAAGAAAATACCGGGGTCAGCCCCCGATATTTTTTACTTTTTTGTTTCTTTTTTCACTGCCTTAGGTTTAGCTTCTTTAGCAACCTTTGGTGTAGCTGTCTTCTTAACAGCTGGTTTCTTAACCTTTGTAGCTTTGTCTAAAGTTTTTTCAACCTGCTTCTCACCACCTGTGAGGTTGCGTCCCTTGTAGAAACCGCAAGCCTTACAAGCATGATGTGGCAAAATTGTAGCTTTACACTTTTCACAGGCAGAAAGCGCAATAGGTTTAAGCGCCTGGTGTGAACGTCGGCGTCTTACTTTAGATTTAGAGTTTCGAAATGCTGGTACTGACATAATATATTTAATCTCGGCAGGAATGGGTCAATAATAACCGCTACTCATTGCCTTTTTCTAATTTCAAAAGAATTGTAGTAAAATTAGCATTTTTTGTCAATAGATGACAGATTGTGTGGTTTAAATAAAAGTGATCAGCCCCGAACGAACGGAACTGACCAGAAAACCAACCTAGGGCAAGTAGCAGGTGGCTTCGAACATAGTGTCAGCCCACCCGACCTTTTTCGGCAAAGCGCTATTCACCGAGCTGTATAGCGCGGCATGAACAGCCGTATCACGCGCTGACCCCACAATAATCTTGCCGTTAACTGGCAAATGTTGCAGGATCTGCACCTTAACGGAGTTGCTCGGCTTGACCACGACCGAGAGTAGGTGCTTGTTGGCCGTAACAGCCATAGCCACTTCATTCCCCACAACCTTGGGGTTTTGAAGGGCTTTGAGAACGCTTTTATGAACAGCGTCCGTGCTAACGCCCTTCATCTGGTCGTTGTCCGCCGGATTTCCCGGCCACATAATCAATATTTGAAACGTCTTCAATCGAATCTCCTAAGGTACAGTTTGCCAAATGGCCAAAAAAGACTAACAAGTTTGCCATAAATTGTCAAACATTTAGCTAGTTTCGGCTAAAAAATATGTTAAATAAAAGTAAAGCCCCTTGACAATCCACCCTTTTTCTGCTAGTATATGCAGTTCTTTGAAAGATTTTTTCTGATCTAGCTTTGGACATTTTGGAGTTTGACCTTTGTCAGACTCCTCTTCTACAACGTGCTAGCCAAGGAGGCAAAATGCACAAAATTTTTGTAACCGCCGTAAGCGGCGGTTTGCTGGCGCTTGCCACGACGGCAAGCGCCTTCGACTGCCAGTACCGAAATGGTTCTGGCGAATGTATCGGCTGGCGGCAGCCGGAGGTTCAGTTTCTACTGAACCCCGGCGCGCTGGCCGGAATGGACGGTGCCCAGGTGGTCGAGGCCGTGAAGAACGGCTTCGGCACCTGGGAGGGTGTGGAGGGCGCTACGCCTCCACACTTCTTGTACGGTGGCACGACCACCGACAACGCCATTCTGAACGACGGGACGAACATCGTAATTTTCGTCCCGTGCGCCAGCTGGGCGTACGATCCGGCGTGGTCTTCCAAGACCACGCTATACCCAAACACCTGGAATACCGGGTATTCGGGGCTAGACGTTGAGGTGAACGGATGTCGCCCGTTCGCCCTCAACCCCACCGGCGCGGGCGGCGCCGATCAAAACGCCTTCGACCTGGAGAGCACTGTTCTCCAGGCCGCAGGCATGGCCTACGGTCTCGACGTCGAGCCGTTCATCACCAGCGCGGTGATGAACGGCTCGCTCGGGCCAGGTGAGGTCGCTCGCGACCTCACCCCTGACGACGTAGAGGGCATTCGTGCCCTCTACGGCGTCAGCCGTGGCTGTTCCACCGGCGGGGACACCAAGGCTCCTTTGAGCCTGGGTGTCCTCCTGGTCCTCCTTTTTGGCGGCAACCGCCGTCAAAAGGAGTAAACTTTCTGAGCTTTTGCTCAGTAATCGCCATCTCCTCTGAGATGGCGATTTTCTTTTTGTACCGTTTACCAAATTGTCTTTTAAATATTGAAAGGACCAATATTTACGATGTGATCCAATAATGAGATTCTTCGCCGTGGTTCACGCCAAGCTCAGAATGACGAGGCGATGAGATTCTTCGCCGTGATTCACGTTAGGCTCTGAATGACGGCTTTGTTTGTCGTATTTTCTAATAAACCGCCCCGCACCCATACCGTCATCCTGAAGCGAGCGACGATTCACGCTGAAGGATCTCCTTCGCTCTGTGCTGAACCGATATTTACTTAGTAATCCAGCACTGAGATTCTTCGGTGTGATTCACGTTTACCTCAGAATGACGGTTTGGTTAGATTTTTCGCCGTGAGTCGTCGCCAAGCTCAGAATGACGAGGCGATGAGATTCTTCGCCGTGAGTTGTCGCCAAGCTCAAAATGACGAGACAATGAGATTCTTCGCCGTGGTTCACGCCAGGCTCAGAATGACGGTTTGGCTTTAATGGTGCGATGTAATTTTTTGTGTCGTTGTTTTGATTATTTGCCCGCACCCATACCGTCATCCTGAAGCGAGCGACGATTCACGCTGAAGGATCTCCTTCGAACCCAACATCTAAACCAAACAAAAAACCAGGCTATTGATCCGTACCCCAAAAAGTGGACACGAATAAAAAACCTAGACAGCAGTTAAAAGATGATTCCTGTAATTTACAGGGGTCATCTTTTTTAGGTTCCACTGCTGTCGTTCATTATTGTAGTATTTCATATAATTTGCGATAAGTGAATGAATTTCATTAAATGTTTTGCATTTTTCATAATCTACATCGTCCTTCAAGTGTCCAAAAAATGATTCAATTGGTGCGTTATCAATACAATTACCTTTTCTTGACATAGATTGAATAATGTTCAATTTCCTTAATTCTTTTATATAGATCGGATTAGTGTAATGGAATCCCTGATCAGAATGGATCATTGCTCCTTTTAGTCTGCATGTGCTGAGGTTTGGATTATTCTTCATTTGATCTATCGTATCCATCACGAGATTCATTTCAAGATGTTTAGAGAGGCTCCATGCCACCACTTCACCGCTTGCAATGTCTTTAATAACCGAGAGGTAAGCGAATCGGTAGTTGTAAGGAATGTAGGTAATATCGGTACTGAAAGTAGTAAATGGAATTAATTGATCGAATTTTCTATTCAATTTATTCTTGAAAGTTCTGTGTTGTAAGGACTTTCTCATTAGCATTTTGTATGGATTTTGTCTTCTAATTTTAGTGAGAAGATTATATTTTTGTTTAATCCTTATAATCTTCTTATGGTTCATGATTACCCCAATTTCACTCAGTTTCATTTGAATCGTTCGCCAACCGAATTTTGATTTTCCTCGTAAAAATATCTCATTTATTTGTAAATAATCATCGTAATCTTTGTCTCTAATATTCGAGTTTTTTAACCACCGATAGTAGCCACTTCTTGAAACATCTGCGATCTGACAGAGTAGCATTATATTCAGTCCAACTTGTTTTATGATGAAATATTTCTGTTGCGGCCTAAGTTTGACTCCGCTTTTTTGGCCCGGAGTTTGATTAAAAAATCGTTCTCGGCCCGTAAATAGGCATTTTCCGCTTCGAGCCTTTTAATTCTATCTGCTTCAGTAATACCTTTTGTTCTAGGTCTTCCAGTACTATTCTTACCCCGCTTTTCAGAAAATCCATCTTCGCCTTTAGCCTCAAATAATTTTCTCCATCGAGACATAGACTCATGTGGCTGATTTCTTCCAATAAGATCAGGATCAATACCAGCTTCTTTAAAAATCTCAGTTGAAGTTAGCCCTTGTTCATATTTATTTACAGCAAGTAACTTGAAATCTTTAGTGAATGTTATAGATTTTTCCGAACAGGCTGAAACATTTATATTTTTAAGCAATTCGTCAATTTGTTCTTTTATGAATATTCTTTTATTCATATATGACTATATTAGCAGATATTAAAAAGTGAACACTTTCGTGTCCACTTTTTGGGGTACGGATCATAAGCCTGGTTTTTGGATTTAGAATCTTGTCTCAACAACCTCCCAATTCAAATTTTTGAAAAAAGCGTCAATATAAACACCACGCTCACTTGGTAAATAGTCCACCATAAAAGCGTGTTCCCAAATGTCCATTGCAAGTAAAATCTTTTGTCCAGCCAAGTGGCCAAGTTCATGATCGCTCACCCAAACATTCATAAGTTGACCTGCCTTTTCATCGTGTAGAAGTAGTGCCCAACCTATTCCCCGCATTTTTCCCACTGTTTTAAATTCCGCCTCCCAAGCCTCATAGCTTCCCCACTGTTTTACGATCGCCTGCTGAAGTGGAAACGCTGGGTCCGCAACACCAATTTTGTTTTCGAACTGCTCAAAATAATATTCATGGAGCCGCATACCGTTAAACTCGAAACCAAATCGTCGTTTTACTTCCGAGATCGCATAACCATTTACCTCACTGTCCTTCGATAGCTCTTCAAGCGATGCGTTTAATTTGTTCACATTATTTACATACCCAGAATAAAGCCCCAAATGTGCCTCCACCTGTTTTCTAGACAAACCCTCAAGCTCGCCTAATTCAAACTTCTGTTCAATGTATTCTTGCATATTCATTTATATCATTTATTTCAAGTTTTATGGTAACATAAAATCATATGAAAAGAACAGCCGTATTTTTAACTGTAATTCTAACTATCTCAAGCCTTGGCCACCCGCAAAACGCCAAAGCTACTGATTGTTTTAACGACCCTATTATTGATCATAATTGGATCGGAACCGTAACAACTGGCGTGCGAGTTCGTGATGTTGCCTGTATGGACGGTTCTGCTGTTGTAACCACACTGCCCGTTGGCGAGAGTTTAACCATTACCGGCGAAACCGATGGCTGGTGGCGAGTAAAAACGGCGAACGGGCTTGAAGGTTGGGCTGGTAGCTGGTTGATTGAGGTTACCGATCAAACTCAGGGCTTTACTGCAACCGAACCAATCGAAACTCAAACTCAAACTCAAACTCAAACTAATGCTCTAGTTAAACCAAAAACTTCCGTGAACTTAACCGAAAGACTGCGTGGTCATATTTTGCTACAAGTAGAAAATCACGGCGAAGCCTGGTACGTGCATCCAACCGAGAATACACGTTACTATATGAAGGACGGCAATACCGCCTACGAAATGATGCGAAAGTTTGGGCTCGGAATTACAAATAGTGATCTAGTAAAACTGCAAACTGGTGATCAGAGCTTGCTCGCAAGATTACGTGGCCAAATCGTTTTGCAGGTTGAAAATCATGGTGAAGCCTTTTATATTCACCCAACCGAAAACAAAATTACCTATTTAAAAGATGGTGAAACCGCCTACACAGTTATGCGCGAGCAGTCGCTCGGTATTACTAACGCTGATCTTGAAAAGATTACTTCAAGCGAGTTTACCGCGCTTTCTTACAACACGCAAACAACTTCAAATACAACAACATCTACAACTCAAACCGATCTCAACATTAGCACCGTACCCTCAAACATTGATCTTGATTATATAAATACTTACTGGCAAAACCGAGTGAATAACCTCAGAGTTGAGAAAGGTTTACGGGAACTGACGGTTGATAATCGCTGGATTGGGACTGCTACTAAGTACGCGGAGTATATGGGCGAGAATGATTTGAGTAATCACGAAAGAGCAGATGGCGCCACTATGCACCAGTGGATCGATCAGCAAGGTCTTGATTTTACAGAGCGCTACACAACTGGTGGTTGGCAGACTAATTATTTTACTGAAAACATTACCTGGGGTTACACCGATAACTCAAACGAAGGCTTAATTCAGGTCCTTGAAGACACGATGGGCTTTTTCCTAAGCGAAGCCAGCTACAACGGCGCTCACTACCGCACTATTTATCACGCGGATTGGAACAGTCTAGGCTCCGGTTTTTACTTTAAGGACTTGGGTAACGGTCAGTATAAAGTCTCCGCAGTCTTCCATTACGGTTCACTAAAAATGTAAAAAATCCCCGAATTAATTCGGGGATTTTTATTTAATTTACTGTCTAATAACTCAACTCGCTCAGATTATATTCACCAATTTTCCTGATTCTGAGAGTGAAAACTACTTTACAACTTCAACACTTACATTTACTTTTTGATCTACTATTACGACCTCATTAATATCCAGGGAAGTGTCTAAAGTATTTTCTAAAGTTACTGGGGCTAAAACTTGATTTGATCTAAAATCCTTATCTAACTGCTCTTTTGCAAAATATACTCCAGAAACAAAAGCTGTTGAAATCAAAGTTACTACCGCAAGCGCCACCCCAGAAACGAGTAAACGACGATCTACCTCACCATTTTGTTTGTGTATTATAATTTTTTCCTTACTCATATCTTTTAATTACTATTTTTTGATTCAAGATTTGGTCTCGTAAATATTCTGGTGAAGCACCGGCAATTTTCTGTAACAGTTGCTTTGATTCTGCGTCTCCCATCGGCGTTGGCTGACCGCCTTTTGTGTAAACTGGCAACAAGTAGATTGTAATATTTTCGTCATCAATAATCACACCCGTGGTTAAGGCCTCATAGGTTTCCGGAATGCGCTGATCAAATACAAAGTTACCTAGTGAGTAAATTACTGGTACTGATGTTATGGCGCTAACTCCTTGCGGAACGTGGGGATGACCACCAACTATTAAATCCGCACCAGCGTCGACCATCTTTTGCGCCAACACTTTTTCCGATACCGATGGTTCGGTCTGGTACTCCGGCCCCCAGTGCGGAACCAGAATCACAAAACGTCCCGCTGTTTTTTGCGTTTGTATTTCTGCAATAAGTTCAGCCTCCTCCGGCTGAAACTGGTGATAACCAATAATAGCGACAGCGTGATCATAGATTTTAGTGGTAAAGGCAGGCGCTGGCGAAGCATAGCTGCCAAACCAATCAATACCCATACCATCTAATCGATCTTTTGTTTCAAGTTGACCCGCGGAACCGACGTCGGACGCGTGATTATTTGCTAAACTCACAACATCGACATACTTACCCATTTCAAACACAGACTCGGGCGAGAATACAAATCTAAACGGTGGGTTGTAAGTATATGAGCTTAATTGTTCATTAACAGTTCCCTCCAGATTTCCTACCACAAGGTGTGAGCCCATCAAAAATCGACTCATCTTTTGCCAAGGATAAGCAACCGTTCCTGCTTTATCCATAGCCACTCGAACACCCCGGTCGAGCATAATATCACCCACAAAATGCAGACTAATAAAAGTGTTCCCAGTTACTGGTCCGTCCTCAAAGTATCCTAAAATGTAGCTGGAGTTTTCGTGCGAGTTCGTGGATACCTCAATATGAAGCAACGACCCGTGGTAAGTTTCGTACCAAACTCCCAAACCTTTTGCCCGGTTGAAGCTAAGCAGTGTATTTAAAGTAGCATTTGAATCAATTTCAAGATCGATTTCACAACTCACTTCCGCACAGCCACCCGCTTCTAAATATCGGGCTGTAATCTCGTTATGATAATCCGTTGTTGCGCTTGGCTGGTCGCGCGACATATCGAGCGAAGCAATCACCACCGCATTTGGCAGCTGTTCAGCAATTGCTAAACCTAGCTCATCAGCCTCGGCTTTTGTCAGACGCTCATCCACAATTAACGGCACGATCTTGGCGTTTGGAAAAGATTTTTTTATAAAAGGAGTAGTGTTCAAAATCCCGTTATTCGTGCGCAATGCATCGCGCTCATCTTTCAATAAACTAACAGAATTAACTAATTTAGTTATTGCCGCCTGAGCTGGATCAATATTGCCGTAAGGTGTTTTAAATCCCACAGCTGAAGTTTGAGCCGGACTTACACCAACTGCGAAATTATTTGCCGAAATCAAAACTACAGTTTCTACCCTGTCCGAACCTATGGTTTCAAAAACCTCCGCAATTTTATCAGTTGCCACAAAGTCATTCGTAACAATTGCAGATCTTGGATTTACCTTCACAACACTCCCAACTTTACTGTAAGCGGTATCAAAAAAGTCCTGCTCTAAATAACCACTCGAAATATATTCACCCGTATAAACTTCTTGTGTTTCAGCGAGGGTTTCAAACCTTATTGGCGTAACTGACTGATTTTTCACAATTAGCATCGCGCCAACATAAAAAGCACCTCCAAGTAAGAACGGGAGCACAACTCCAATAGAAATTAATATAATCGGTAGCTTCTTCACCGACTAATTATAACACAGATAATTTCCCGTGCTTTACGCGATATAATCCACTGCGGCAAATATCAGTTCATACAAAAAGAACGCACTCCGAGTGCGTTCTTTTATCTTATTTTTTCACTGTTTTTCGCTTTTCAATGCTTTTTAGCCCAGTGTCTCCAGAAACTGCATCTTCGGCAATTTCGGTTCGAACAAAGGCTACGCTTGAAACACTGTCGCCCGCTTTTTTAAAGCGCATCACTCGTACACCTTGAGTTGCTCGGCCAAGGCTTGAAACTGAGTTCACGCCCATACGAATCACTTGACCAGCCTGTGAGATAACGAGTAAATCTCGACTGCTTCTTTGCTTCACGATACGCGCCGAAACTAGTTTACCAGTTTTTGCTGTAATCTTACCAGTTTTGATTCCAGTTCCGCCACGCTTTTGCGCTTTGTATTCTTTTACGTTAGTGCGTTTTCCGTAGCCGTTTTCGCTGATCACCATAAACTGTCTTCCGTCTGCGATCTGCTTTGGTGTTAGCAGAGCCATACCTATCAATTGATCATCACCCTTCATTTTAATTCCGCGTACACCTGCCGAAACGCGTCCCATTTGACGGATGTCGCCCTGATTAAAGCGTATTGCCATTCCGTTTGCTGTTGCCAGCATAACATCATCACCTTCAGATGATGCTCGAACCCATTCAAGAGCGTCGCCACTTTTTAGTTTTATGGCGATGAGTCCACTTCGACGAACATTTTCAAAATCTTTTATTTCGGTCTTCTTAATAGTTCCAGAACGTGTCGCCATGACAATATACTGTTTTGTATTTAGTTCATTCGAGCTGATTGTTGCAGTAATACTTTCACCAGGTGAAAGTTCCAAAAAGTTAACAATGGCCTGTCCTTTAGCTGTTCTCGAAGCCTCTGGAATTTCATAAACTTTAAGTTTAAACACCCTACCTCTTGAGGTGAAGAACATTAGGTCCTGATGAGTTGAGCTAGAAAAAATCGATTCAACAGAGTCCTCCTCCTTAGTTGTAAGTCCAGCCACACCTTTTCCGCCACGTGATTGAAGTTTAAATGTATCTGGATCAATACGTTTAATATAACCATCTTTAGTCATTAATACGATTGTTTGTGAATCTGGAATTACGTCCTCTACTCTAAATTCTTTTAAGCCCAGCTTCACAATTTTTGTTCGACGTTCCTCGCCAAACCGTGCTCGCATATCTTCAAGTTCTTCACGAATCACACCCATCATCTTCTTGTCGCTCTTCAAAATAGACTCAAGCTCTTTAATAAGCTTCATCTTCTCATTGTACTCAGTTTCAATCTTCAAGCGTTCAAGTCCAGCTAGACTTTGAAGTCGCATATCCAAAATTGCAACCGCCTGACGTTCGGTCATTTTAAACTGTTTGATCAAATTAGTTTTTGCATCCTCTCGATCTTTTGATTTTTTGATTGTAGAAATGATTTTGTCAATATCCTTCAGCGCTAGTAGTAAGCCCTCCAAAATATGTGCTCGATCCTGCGCTCTGGCTAAATCAAATTCTGTACGCCTGCGAACCACAACTCTGCGGTGCTCAATAAACTCTTCAAGCATCGCTTTTAGTCCCAAAATTCGGGGCTGTGTTCCGCCATCAACCAGCGCCACCATATTGAAGTGGAACGAAGTTTGAAGTGGAGTCAACTGATAAAGTCGGTTTAAAACCTTGCGCGGATATGCATCTTTTTTAAGTTCCACAACAACTCGAACACCTTCTTTGTTCGACTCGTCACGTAAATCACGAATACCCTCTAACTTTTTATCTCGCACCAAACCGGCAATCTTCTCTAGAAGCGTGGCTTTGTTAGTCATGTACGGCACGTTGTGGAAAATAATTTTGTGCGTTCCTTTAGCGTTTTCAATAATTTCAGCGTCAGCGCGCACCACAATTCCACCCCGACCAGTTGAGTAAGCAACCTTAATATCGTTTGCCCCATAAATAGTTGCTCCCGTTGGGAAGTCTGGACCTTTTACGTGTTCAAGCAGATCGTCAAGAGTAGCATCCTTGTTATCCATGAGCGCCAGCGTTGCCCCAATTACCTCACTAAGGTTATGCGGAGGAATGCTAGTTGCCATACCCACCGCAATTCCGAGCGTTCCGTTTATAAGTAGGTTCGGTACCTTGGCTGGCAAAACAGTTGGCTCACTCTGAGAACCATCGTAGTTTGCTTTAAAATTAACCGTATCCTTTTCAATATCTGAAAGCAGATCCTCGGTAAGTGGCATCAATTTAGCCTCGGTATACCTCATCGCCGCTGCTCCGTCACCATCCATTGAACCAAAGTTTCCCTGACCACGAACTAGCGGATGTCTGTAAGAGAAATCCTGCGCCATTCGCACCATTGCTTCGTAAATAGAAGAATCGCCATGAGGGTGATATTTAGCCATCACTTCTCCGACAACGTTAGCAGACTTCCTGAATTTAGCATTTGCCCGAAGACCAATAGACCACATCGCGTAAAGAATTCGCCGTTGTACAGGCTTGAGTCCATCTCGAACATCCGGCAGTGCTCTTGAAACGATCACTGACATCGCGTAGTCAAGGTAGCAGGTTCTCATTTCGTCAGTAATCGATTGGTCAATCATGAAGCCACCAACTGGTGCTTCACCTGGATATGTACTTACTTTATCTTCACTTTTTTTATAAGGATTTTTCTTTTTTGCCATATTCTTTTTTAACACCTAAGGCGCATTTTTTTCTATTATAGCCGGGGTTGAACTTGCCTCGGTTTGTTCTAAATTCTCTTCTGTCTGCAGAGTTTCAGGAATCTCTTGATTTAACTGATCAATCATCTGACCAGCTACCATACTTTTTGCTCGTTCCTTAATCATCTGTTCTTGCATGGTGAGCTTCGTATGTTCGATTATTTCTGAAAAGCTTTTTTTCTGACCCGGGATACTGTCTTCAAGCGATTTTGCCAAATCCATTCCCTGTTGAATCTGTGAGTAGTGATCTTTTTCAGCAAACTCTGCACTTTCGCGAAACATTTTTTGCAGTTGAAAGCCCCAAACTATCAGCACCATAATTACTAGAATGGTTACAAATACGTACACCAGTCTTTCTTTTGTTTTATTGGTTTCGCGAACCAACTTCATAGTTTAAGTTCGACCGATCACCGCCACTTCTACTTCATCCTGAGGCAACCCAGCCTTTGTGATTTTAAGTTTATTCGAATCTTCACGCACACAAGCCAACTCCTTACAAAATAGTTCCACGTCTTTTAAATTCAATTTAAGACCTGGCACATTGTAGTAAGAAGGAATTACAAGTCGCGGTTCAATCTGATTAACCGCTTCACTTGCTTCTTCTTCATCATAAACCACCCCACCACCGACTGGCAGAATTAATACATCAATATTACCAAGGGCTGCCACCTCTTTTTCAAGAAGCTTGCGATTCATTGCCCCAAGGTTTGCGATACTCACTCCTTCAAGATCGTATCTGTAAATTGTGTGCGGTGTTTTATCTTTAAGTGGCGCGTTAATTCCAGTTACAAAAATCCCCTGAACTTCAAATTCACCAGCGTGAGTTACCAAGAAAGGTTTTTTCTTTTCCTCTGTTCCATCGATAAAACCAAGGTTGTTTGCTACCTCTGAGTCCATAGAACTTGTAACAACTGACGCTGTTAGCGTTTTTGGCAAACGCAAACCAACCGAGTTGTCGAAAGGGTCAGTAATTAGTGTTACGTCTCCTGCTACAGGCTTCCCAGTAATTGAAAAGGCCCCTAATCCATGCCATGAAATCTGCATATTTTATCTATACTTCAAAATGAATATGTCGCCAGCTTATCACGTATCTTTTTCTGCGTACAGAACAAAAGTTCTAAAATAAACAGAAATTACAAATCACAAATTTTACTAATTAACAGAAATTATATTTCAAAGTGAAATATACTCAATTAAGTTTCAAATTTGTGATTTATTTTTAAGTCAATTTTATTCCTCATCCATGTCTCCGATATCACCAGTTTCACCTTCTTCGTGAAGCACAGTGTTCCAGTATTCAATCTCCTTCAAGATCTCTTCTTCAGACGGATCTTTTTCCGTAATTGCCCAACCTTCTTCCAAACGTGATGCTGTCCCCTCGATCTCCCCTGCCCATTTTGGATCCTCGATCGCCATTTCTCGGAGTCTGTCAATTAAACCTTGTAAACGATTTGCGTCATCTGTGTGCTTTTTTACTAAATCTTCGTAAGCTATTTTTCGTTTATGCGCTCTGTCATCGCACTGGTTATCGAGAACTTCGTCCGCAAGCATGATCGCCTGCTCAACCTGAAAACGCTCATCACCTTCGAGTTGTTCTTCAAAAAGTGGGCTAGCTACATAATCCTCCAGAATCACACCGTGTGATGTCATCTCCATCACCTTCTTTTTTACATCTTCGTCCAGTCGCTCAAAAACTGCTTCTTGTAACCGTTGCTCTTCATCGCCAGCACATAGCTCTTCAAAGGCTTTACGATATGGGTACTCTTTTCTGCCAATGATCGACATCGCCTGATGGATTTTCTTTTCAGATGCTTCTTCGTCGGCTAGCAATTCATCGTGAAGTTGATTGGCTTCTACAATAATCTCTGGTGGTGTAAGTGGCACCATATGACTGATGGCGATCTTAAACTCGTCTAAAAATGACTGGTGTGGGTGTGGCATAGGGTATTTTGTTTATCAGTTATTCAGCCCAAAATAACAATTATAGACTGTTTCTCCTTGAGTTTATCACGGTTACTTAATATAGGAAATTAGATATTGGGGAGAAAATCAGATATTTAAGTAGATTCAATTACTGAATAAATAATGGCCTAAGCGCCAGATTTTATCAAAAAGCTAATTTACATAGTTCATCTAGGTCTGTTTCTTGACAAAAGTCAGCGAAAAAGTTACACTTCGGGCACTAATTCTTAGCGCCTGCTGGCCGTATCTATTAATATAGATACCGCAAACAGGATTATTTTTATGTCAAAAGACATTATAGAAAAAACAGGTAAACTCGCGACTCTACTTAGTGAAGGCGAGTTTTTGAATATCCCAAATTTGGGAGATCTAATTACCGGAACCGTACTTTCAACAAAAGGACGTGAAATCCGACTAGACATTAATGGTCTAACCACTGGAGTTGTAAGAGGACGTGAGCTTTTCACAGAATCAAATATCTACAGCGACCTTAAAGACGGAGCTAAAGTTGAAGCTACTGTTATTGGTCTCGAAAATGAAAATGGTGAAATGGAACTTTCATTCCGCTACGCTGGTAACAAGAAATCCTGGGAAGACCTAAAGGCCTACCACATTTCTGGAGAGCCAATTAAAGTTAAAGTTCTAGACGCAAACAAGGGTGGACTTATTGTGCAGGTACAGCACCTTACAGGTTTCCTTCCAGTTTCTCAGCTAGCACCAGAGCACTATCCTCGCGTAACTGGCGGAGATAAGCAGAAAATTTTAGATAAACTAAACAGTTTCGTTGGTCAGCTTCTTAAAGTTAAGATCCTAGACATTAACGAGGCAGATGAAAAACTTATTCTTTCTGAAAAACAAATTTGGGAGAATGAACAAAAGACAGTTATTTCTCAGATCGCAGTCGGAGATATGATTGAAGGTGAAGTTACAGCACTAGCTGATTTCGGAGCTTTCATTAAATTCACCCCAGAAAAGGACAACAACGCTCTTGAAGGTTTGGTACATATTTCAGAAATTGCTTGGCAGAGAATTGATCATCCAAAAGATCTTCTAAAAGTCGGTGATGTAGTTAAAGCAACAGTTATTGGTATCGAGGGTAGCAAAATCTTCCTTTCAATGAAGAAGCTGGTTAACGATCCATGGCAAGGTGTTGAAACAAAGTACAAGATCGGAGATATCGTTGAAGGTACAATTCTAAAGATCAATCCTTTTGGATTCTTCGTTGAACTAGATAAGGATATTCACGGACTTGCTCATATTTCAGAGCTTTCAGCTACACCAGTTGAAGATCCGAAAACACTTGGAACTATTGGTCAGGTAAGATCATTCAAGATCGTTTCTATCGAGCCAAAAGAACACCGTCTTGGTCTTTCAATTAAAGATTTAGATGAGAAGGGCAATGAAATCAAGGAAGAAAAGAAAACAAAGACTACAAAAAAAACTAAAACTGAAGATAAAACTGTAGCTGTTTAATTCCTTGAAGAATGTCATGAATTATGAAACCACTTTCAAAAAACATAATATTCTTCATTCTCGCAATTTTAACAATTGGCGTAATTCTATCAACTTACAATCTTAAGTTAGATAAACCCGAAGTTATCGGAACTTCAACCCTCATTGAAAAAATCGAGAGTGGAGATGTTAAAAGTATAAAAGTTGTTGAACATACTCTGACTATCACCACCCAGGACGGCACAGAATTAACTGCAAAAAAAGAAATCGGAGAGTCACTTTCAGAGCTCCTCGCCAATAATCATGTTGACCAGGAGCTTCTCAAAGGTATTGAAGTTGAAATTAAAGAACCAAGCGCGTTTATAAACTTTACTCGTACTGTTCTTCCCACCCTCTTCTTTCTCGGAGCCTTCTTGGTAGTTTTCTGGTTCGTTATGCGCGGAATGCAGGGCGCAAATAACAAAGCAATGACTTTCGGACAGTCACGTGCAAAAGAAGCAAACAATGCAAAAAATAAAGTTACTTTCTCCAAGGTAGCTGGACAAAAAGAAGCTAAAGAAGAGTTGAGTGAAATTGTTGATTTCCTAAAGCATCCAAAAAAGTACATTGAAGTTGGAGCAAAAATTCCTCAAGGCGTACTTCTTATGGGTTCACCTGGAACCGGAAAAACTCTACTTGCAAGAGCTGTTGCCGGTGAGGCTAATGTGCCTTTCTTTCACATTTCTGGAAGTGAATTCGTAGAAATGTTTGTGGGAGTTGGAGCCTCACGCGTTCGCGACCTTTTCACGAAAGCCAAAAAAGCAGCACCATGTATTATCTTCATCGATGAAATTGATGCTGTCGGTCGACAGCGCGGCGCTGGTCTTGGTGGTGGTCACGATGAACGTGAACAAACTCTAAACCAAATCCTTGTTGAAATGGATGGGTTTGAACCAAACAGTGGTGTTATAGTAGTCGCAGCTACAAACCGACCAGATGTTCTTGATCCTGCACTACTTCGACCAGGACGATTTGACAGACGAATCACGCTTGATTTACCAGACCTAAAAGATCGAGAAGAAATTCTTAAAATTCACGCCAAAAACAAACCTCTAACCGAAAAAGTTGATCTAAAGCGAGTAGCTGAACGGACCATCGGTTTTTCGGGTGCTGACCTCATGAATATCATGAACGAAGCGGCGATCCTTGCAGCACGAGAGAATAAAAAGAAAACTTCTCAGGAAAATCTTCTTGAAGCTATTGAAAAAGTTATGCTTGGACCTGCGCGTCTTAGCAACAAACTTTCGCTTGATGAACGTACGGTAACCGCCTACCACGAAGCTGGTCACGCAATTGTTGGGCACGTATTGCCATATGCGGACGAGGTCCACAAAGTTTCGATCATCTCTCGAGGTATGGCTGCTGGTTACACCATGAGTTTGCCACAGGAAGATAAAAAGATGCATTCACGCAACGAGTTTATCGACGAAATGGCAATGATGCTCGGAGGCTACGCTGCTGAAAAAGAAATTTTCGGTGATGTTACCACTGGCCCATCAAACGATCTTCAACGGGTTACCAAGCTAGCAAAACGTCTTGTTACTAGCTATGGAATGAGTGCCGACCTTGGACCGCGAACCTATGGTGAGCGTGAGGAAATGGTTTTCCTTGGAAAAGACCTTCACGAAAAACGGGATTACTCTGAAGATACTGCTAAATTAATCGACAAAGAAATAACAGCGTTTGTTGCGGAAGCGCTTAAAACTGCTACTGCAATAGTTCACAAACATCGTGACCAGATCGACAAGGTTGTCAAAGTCTTGCTCGAAAAAGAGACGATTGAAAAAGAATTATTCGAAGAAATTGTTGGACCTGCTGAAAAAGCTCCAAAAATACAGTTGCTTCCAGCAAAAAAATAAAGTATCCACCTTTTGAAAAGGATAAAAATACTGCTTAACATGTTATAATGTTTTTAGCAGTATTTTTATTTGGAGGAATATGAAACTAGGAATCAAAAAAAGCACCGACCATTACGAAGACATTATTCTTCGCTCTTTTAAGACCGCCTGGCGCCATAAAGAGCTCTGGCTTTTTGCGACCATTGCTAGCTTTGCAAACACCGGAGTGATTTTCTCGAATGTAACCCTTGCGCTTTCGCAACTACAACCCGCAAGTAGTTTTCACTCGGAAATATTACAAACAAATTTAGAAAATATCCCTGTCGTCGCAACGTGGGTCTATAAAATTTTCAGTTTAAACATAAACCAATTTAGTCTTATTGTGATTTTGGTTGTTCTGATTTTAGTTGGTCTTGGAATCGTAGTCATAGCTTCGCAGCAGTTTCTTATTACCGGCCTTCACCACAGTATTAAAAATAAAAAAAATCTCGGTCTACCAGAGCTTTCAAAGGAAGTGAAGCATTTGCACGTTATACGCCTCTTTGCGATAAACGCCATTGTATATCTAGCTCTAACCATTATTATCACCGGTGCCGCTATTCCACTCTCAGCTTTACTTGTTGAAGATTCAGATTTCTATAACTATCTGGTTTACTCCGCATTTTACCTAGTACTATTCCCTATTTCATTTGTGCTAAATGTACTTGGTATTTTCAGTTTAATAAACGTCATCAGACGAAACCAGGGTCTAGTGGATTCCGTGAAACATAGTTTTAAACTACTAAAGCAAAATTGGTTAGTAATGTTTGAACTTTCTCTTTTGGTTTTTGCGATTAATATCGGAGTCGTGTTCATTGGTTTACTTGGAGTTGCAACCCTCGCGTCTATCTTGAGCTTCCTAGCTTTTCTTTCGCTAGCGACTGGAACTACACTAATTCTAAATATCATTGCGATTATTGGTGCTATTCTCTTTACGACTTTTTCCATTTTCTTTTTTGGTATGTTAGTTACTTTCAACTACACTATCTGGATGCAACTTTCAGAAAAAATTGAAGGATCTGGTATAATACCTATTATTGAGAACCTAGGAGGAGTTTTTATAAACCATCGTAAGAAATAACATGGCTGAAGATTTACCCTCAATTGAAGATTTGCTCACAAGAAAAACTGGAGCAGTTACCCCAACCAGTGACGAAAGTGTTTCCGGTAAAGCTCAAGCTGCCCTTTCTGCTAAGGTGGCTGCAGTTTCTGTTCAAGGTCGTGAAGATGAAGCTCGCAGTGCAGCTGCTGCTTCTGGGGTGCAGTATGTTGATTTGAAAGGCTTTCCCATTAGCCCTGATGCGCTCAGCCAAATTTCAGATGTTCAGGCACAGGAGCTTCAGGTTATCTGCTTTTTGTACACTGGTCCCCAACTTCGAATTGCTGCAGTTAATCCAATGGACCAAAAAGTAAAAGATCTACTTTTCCAGCTTGAAGAAAGAAATAAAGCCAAAGGTGCCATCTACCAAATTTCACCTGAAAGTTTTGCGGAGGGCTTTAAACTCTATTCTGCCCTACCTAAAATTCGAAAGGTTGTTAAAGGTGTGCAGATTAAGCAAGAAGAGTTAGCTCAGTATCAGTCGCAAATGAACAGTTTTGATGATATTGCAAAAATTTTAGCTGGTGCCAATATTACCGACATTCTTGCTATCGTTATAGCTGCTGCTCTTAAAATGCGTTCATCTGACATCCATATCGAAGCCGCGGAAACCAAAATTGAGGTGCGTCTACGTGTGGACGGTATCTTGCAGGAAGTAGCCGCAATCGAAGCAGATAAATGGAAAAAAATGATTAGCCGGATCAAACTTATTGCAGGTCTAAAAATGAACATTTCCGACAGACCACAAGACGGTCGTTTCACTATTTTTCAGGAAGGGAAAAAAATCGACGTCAGAACCAGCACGATGCCTAACGCCTGGGGTGAATCTGTTGTAATGCGAATTCTAAACCCTGATAGCGTTCAGCTTGGTTTTGAAAAACTTGGATTTAGACCAGCAATGCTTGGTAAACTTCTCAAAGAAATCGACAAACCACACGGTATGGTTATCACAACCGGACCTACGGGCTCTGGTAAAACCACTACTCTTTACGCAATCTTAGCGCGTCTAAATAAACCTGGAGTAAACATCATCACTTTAGAAGATCCAGTTGAGTTTAAACTAGACGGAATTAACCAGTCGCAGATCGATAGCAGTAAAGACTACACTTTTGCAAAAGGTCTGCGCTCAATTCTGCGCCAGGACCCAGATATTGTAATGGTTGGAGAAATTCGCGACCTCGAAACTGCTGAAACCGCAATCCAAGCAGCACTCACCGGTCACCTGCTTATCTCCACAATTCACACCAACGACGCTGCTGGTGCAATTCCACGCTTCGTTAGTATGGGCGTAAAACCGTTCCTGCTCGCGCCAGCTATAAACGCTATTATGGGTCAAAGGCTTGCTAGAAAACTTTGTGAGCAATGTAAGGTCCCACTAGCCCCAACTGAAGATCAACTCGTAAAAATCAATGAGCTACTCTCTTCTATTCCAGAAAGTTCAGGCGAGCCAAAAGTTGATCTTGCAAACCTCAGCTTCTTTGGTCCAGGAAAATGTGATGAATGTAACAATACAGGTTACAAAGGCCGACTTGGTCTCTACGAGATTCTACTTAAAGACCAGGCAATTGAGCAGTTTATCTTAAGTGGTGAAATCTCGGAGTTCGCAGTTCGAAAAGTTGCACAAGAACAAGGAATGATCACAATGGCACAAGATGGCTTGTTAAAAGCCCTCGAGGGTCAAACTTCACTTGAAGAAATTCAAAGAACAACAGGTGGGCTTTCATAATTAAATATTTAAAATATGTTCTCTCGAAATAATCGAAAATTTAATAATCCTGAGGCCGTAGATCCAAATGCAAAAACCCAGGAAATTTATCGGCTCGACCCAGAAGCTGAAACTGTTGATTTAAGTGAGCACCCAGTTCACAGTATAGAAAATCAAGGTAAAATTTCAGAAATCCCCCTACTCAGTCAGTATATTCAAGAACACCAACAACTCTCCACTCAGTTCTACGCTCGGGAATTCAAAAGTGGTGACAGTGAAGGCTTGAAAAGAAAGTATCGGGATTTAGAAAATGAATACTATGAATTCTACAATTTAGTGAAAAAAATCCTAAAAAAGAATCCTTTACCTACTTTTACAGATTTAAGTAAAGAAGAGTTAGATTTCAATAAAATTATTGGTAATCAAATTTCTGATCAGTTGGGTAGAGAACCCTCAGATTTCATACTCGTTCGACTTGATAGTTTTAAATATATGGCATCTGATATCAGAAGCCTCTTAAACGAAATGGACCGCCAAGAGCGAAAAGTTGCGTAGAATCAAAAAGAGCCACTTGGCTCTTTTTGGTTTATATATCTTAAAAAATTATTAATGAACTGGAATAATACCGCTAAAATAAGCTAATTTGCTGTAAATTATTCTTGACAAAAGCGCAAAAATATGGTATCGTAACTTGTTGCAATAATGTCCTAAAAAGGGCTACAAGCCCTTTGCATCCATTCACAATTCTGGAGAGACCCTTTACCTAGGGTAACAAGGTATCAAGTAATTTTACTTGAAAAGACTGGATTGTATATATCTCTCGATTTTTCGTTAAGTATATAGTCCAGTCTTTTTTAATTTAAAAACACAGTACGAGGTATCTCTGCGAGCTAGCCTTGGACGACGCGCCTCACACGAATCACGTCGCCCACCCACTCCTCTACATCAGCATTCACGCTGGTGTGTAGGATACGGAGGTGTATTGGAAGAATTGAAACAAATCCTGAAAAGGAACCATGCGTTGTTCGACGCTCGGTTTCCAAAACAAAACGAGGAGAGAATTCTCTCCTCAGAACCAGCTAACCAAGAACCGGAGTTTCCTGAAGAGGAACTCAAGGAAGCGGTTTAGCTAGCTGTCCGTGCAGATTACAACATCTGCACGGACGACCACCAGTGACGATAATTCACCTGTCATTACTGGTGGGAAAGACCTTTTTCAAAAGGGGAGGTCTCATATCGAATGGCCAGCATTTGATTGATCACCGCAGGTTGCCAGCGGACGATTCCGAACACTAATTTTGTTCAAAACCTTAGTCCTCTCCAAAAATTTTGCGCAATTACAGTTTAAAAAATCACCATTCGTACTGATCAGTACTGGTGATTTTTTTTATTTATGTACTATGTAAAGAATTAAACAAACTGAATTTCCCGTGTCGCTTCGTCGATATGCCTGAACATTACTTTCCGATCTGCCCTTAACACTGGTTCTTCAAAAATATCTGGCCACTCAATTACAATAATTGAGTCCGGTTTTATATAATCATTTATCGCCAAAGCTTCAAGTTGGCCTGCCTCTTTAAAGCGGTATAAATCCAGGTGAACAACTAATTTAATTTTCTCGCTTTGCGTCGGGTACTCATTCATCACCGTAAAAGTTGGACTCTTCACTCTCGCTGTTGAACCTAGTGCCTGCACTAAACCGCGAACAAAAGTTGTTTTGCCACTACCAAGATCACCGACTAATTCGATCACTTCCCCGCCTTTTAGTGTTGATAAAAACTCCTCTGCCACTTCGCGCGTTGCCTCTTCGGAATGTGTAATATGCGTTTCCATATTAAATTAAGTCCAAGTTAGGATCAGCTTTAAGTAAGATTGGGTTCAGATAATTTTTTTCGTCTTTCGCTCTATAAAAACCTGCCGCCGCAATCATAGCCGCGTTATCCATTGAGTACTCAAGTTTTGGCACAAACAGCGGAACACCTACTTGCCTCGCTGACTCCTGTAATCGCTCCCTCAAGGCTTCGTTTGCTGAAACACCACCAGCTAAAATAATAGATGCTGGATTCACCTGTTTCACGGCTTTCATTGTTTTTTTAACCAGCACGTCTATGATCGCCTCCTGAATCGAAGCCGAAATATCACGCTTAAACTGAATATCGTTTATTCGCGTCTCATTCTCGCGTAATTTATATAGCACTGCTGTTTTTAAGCCTGAAAAACTAAAATCGAAGTTAGGTCGGTTAATTAAGCCCCGCGGAAAATCGAAAGCATCAGGACTACCCTCCTTGGCATAACGCGCTATTTCTGGTCCACCTGGATACGGTAAACCAATCATTTTAGCTGTTTTATCAAAAGCCTCACCCGCAGCGTCGTCGAGAGTTTCACCAATGCGACTGTAAACTCCGTGATTTTGCATTAAAATTAACTCCGTGTGCCCACCAGACACGATCAGGCAAAGTGCCGGAAACACAGGCTGAGCCTCACCATTTAACCAACTGGCGTAAATGTGGCCTTCGATGTGTGAAACCGGAATTAACGGCTTTTTCCAAACCCAAGCCAAAGTTTTTGCCACTTCCACCCCAGTTCGAAGCGCAGAAGCAAGGCCAGGCCCAGCGGTTACGGCAATCACATCAATTTCTTTACCTTGCGGATCCAGTTCGTTTTGAATCATCGGAAAAATTGCCTCGAGGTGTTTCCGCGCCGCCACTTCAGGTACCACCCCCCCATATTTAGCGTGAATTTTAACTTGTGATAAAACAACCGATTTTTCAACAGCTAATATATCCTTATTGCCTGAAATAACCGCAATTGCAGTTTCGTCACAACTCGATTCTATCCCTAAAATACGCATAATTATTTAAATTCTATCAAAAATATCAGCTCTTGACTAGCTTGACAAAAGCATTATTTGTGATATATTGATTGTTCGTCTTTTTCCGGAGTGAATCATGGCACTTATTGCCTCAGAATATCAGATCCTACTTGCAGCCAGCGGTAATTCCGATACCGCTGTTGGTTTGCGAGGACGAATTTGGAGCCAGCTACGAGCTATGCTTGAAGCTGGTTCTATCTCATCAAAACTATATGATGAGCTCAAAGAACCACTTTGGTTCTGCGATGTTCATCTGCTAGTCGAGCAGATGTACTTCAAGGGGCTGTTAATGCCTCGTGAAGACGGGATCTTTTCGATCACGGAGCACGGCAGGCGCGTGCTTTATGAGATCGAACATAAGGAGACGAGCCTTCAGCTCGTCGCCAGCTAACCCTTTACCCCTTGGCCCGCGCACACTGCGGGCCTTTGATTTTATATTGACTTTTAGCCTATTTTTTGCTATAATTAAAGTATAAATAAATAATCAATCTATGGATTTTATACTATTTTTGCTAGCGATGATGCCTTTTATTGGGTTCATTTTCCTAGTAGTTATTCTTGCAAGCGTAAAGCAGATTAATGAATATGAACGTGGAGTGAAGTTTCAGCTTGGTAAGTTTTCAAGTACCATTAGTCCAGGTTGGCGGATAATTATTCCGGTCATCCAAAGCCTAGTTAAGGTCGATATTCGTGTTAAAGCTGTGGATGTGCCTGATCAGGAAGCGATTACTCGGGATAACATCTCAGCACGCATTAACGCTGTGATTTATTACAAGGTAAAGGATGCCGCTAAAGCCACAATCGAGGTTGAAAACTTCCGCTACGCTGTGAGTCAGCTGGCGCAAACCACTATGCGAAACGTGGTCGGAGAAATGGACCTCGATGAACTCCTTTCAAACCGTGAACGAGCTTCGAAGAAAATTAAAGAAATTGTTGATTTACTCACCGACCCTTGGGGAATTAGTGTTGATAACGTGGAATTAAAAGACATCACCTTGCCAGAGGATATGAAGCGAACAATCGCTAAACAGGCCGAGGCTGAACGTGAACGTCGCGCTGTGGTTATTAAAGCTGAGGGAGAAGTGCAAGCAGCTGAAAACCTTAAACTAGCTGCCGATATGCTCTCAAGTTCACCAGGTGCACTCCACCTGCGAACAATGGCAACGCTAAACGACCTTTCAAGCGACCAATCAAATACCGTTATCTTCGCCCTACCAGTTGAGGTGTTACGAGCATTTGAAGCAATTGGAAAAATGAGTGGTAAATAAAAATTCAATCAAAAGAGAAACCTGCACTAACCTGCAGGTTTTTTTGTAAAAAAATTGCGCGCCAGCAGGATGTTATCCGTGCCTGACGCGCTAGTGCTACTTACAAAAAGCCAAGATGGACAGTGAAATCTTTTTTGGCTCATCAATCTCTTCGATCTTGGCCACAAGCTCAGCTCGGTCGTGAATCGGAAGTCGCGTTACGTTTCGCGCGCTCCCAAGACGATCAATCTGCTCTTTGAGCCAACTCGGATCGTCCGAGCTGTCTTTCAGGCCTTTGATTTCCGGAAATTGCCTTACCAGGTCAACCCGGCACCGGTAAAAAACCAGGTCAAACCCGCTCGACGGAATCTCCTCCAGATCCGTCATGAATCGAAGAAGGTTAAGCAAACCACTGATCTGCTCTGGCTGCAGACAAGTTCGCGTGGTAACTGACAGAACATCTGTCAGCGGAAATTCTTTTTTATTAAGCACGATAACCTCCAATTTGTGTTTAGAACTGGCGAAAATATAACATAAATTCTATTTTTGTCAACCCCCGAATCAATACTTGCTTCTTATATAAATCAATGATCCAAACTTGACTTTATCCTTTTTTCTGCTAATATAGGACAATTATGAACCCAAAAACTCGCCAAGAAAAAATTAGCGTTTTGCTTAGCACTGAACCTAAATTCCGGATTAAACAAATCCAAGAGGCGCTTTTTAAGGATGGCGTGAAAAACTGGCTAGATGTTTCAAACCTCCCTCTTCCATTGCGAACTAAACTTCACGAGAAAATTCCATTTATTTCAGTGCGCGAGAATACGCTAAATATTAGCGCCGATCAATCAACTTTCAAAGCACTCCTCAGCTTAGAGGATGATCTTGAAATTGAAACTGTGCTTATGCGCAACAGTAAGGGTTCGTTTACTATTTGCGTCTCTTCTCAGGTTGGCTGTGCTATGCGCTGTTCTTTTTGCGCCACTGGAACACTTGGTCTAAAACGTAATTTAACAGTCGATGAAATTGTTGATCAATACCGATTCTGGAAGTTATATATTGAAAAAAATAACCTAGGCTCTCGAATTAGTAACATCGTTTACATGGGTATGGGCGAACCACTCGCTAACTACGAAGCGGTAAAGGAAAGTTTGAATACTATACTCAACAAGACAGATGTCGGAATTACGAAGATTACAGTTTCTACTGCCGGCGTTATTCCGAGAATGGAGCATATTTTAAACGACCCCGATTGGCCTCATGTCCGTTTCGCTGTTTCGCTACACAGTGCTAACCCATATGTTCGAAACAAATTAATGCCGTCTTCTTACGAAGACTTCCTCCTTCGCCTAGCCAGTTGGGGCAAGCAGTACCTAGAGGCGTTTGGTAACCGAAACCACCACCTGACTTTCGAATACATCATGTTAAATAGCATCAATGATTCCAAAAAGGACGCACTTGAACTTATTCAGTACGTAAAATCGATCGGTGACGTAAAGGTGAATCTAATTCCTTACAATTTTACAGACTTCCTCTTTATGCCAAGTACAGAGGAAGTAATGGACGCTTTTCAGCAAACCCTAAAAAATAACGGTGTAACCGTTACTAAACGCCGAAGTCGAGGCGACGATATTGCTGCTGCCTGTGGGCAGTTGGCAAAGAAAAAGTGTTAATTTGAAAGCAGAAACCGCGGGTTTTTATTAAACCAAGCACCATCTTGACAAAAACCCGCTTTTCTCGTATTCTACCCTCACAAATGAAGTGTACATACGGTCTCATCGTCTAACGGTTAGGACGCCAGGTTTTTCCGGCGGAGCCGGACCAGGCTACGCCTGGCATCATCTAGCAAATGTTCTATATCTATGTTTTAAAAAGTGATGCGTCTAATCGTATTTATATTGGCTCTACCGCAAATATAAATACGCGTGTAATGCAACACAATCAAGGTAAAACGCCTTCAACAAAACCATATAAACCATGGCGTTTGATCTATAGTGAATCATTTCAAACTAAACGCGAATCACTTATCCGCGAACGACAGATGAAGAAGTCTGGAGTAATTAGAAATGCACTGCGAGAAGAAAAATATAACGGTCTCATCGTCTAACGGTTAGGACGCCAGGTTTTCATCCTGGTAATCGGAGTTCGATTCTCCGTGAGATCACCAAAAAAGCATCGAGATTTGCCTCGGTGCTTTTTTATTTGATACACTAACCAACAGGTTTTTCCGGCGGAGCCGGACCAGGCTACGCCTGGCATCCTGGTAATCGGAGTTCGATTCTCCGTGAGATCACCAAAAAAGCATCGAGATTTGCCTCGGTGCTTTTTTATTTGATACACTAACCAACAGGTTTTTCCGGCGGAGCCGGACCAGGCTACGCCTGGCATCCTGGTAATCGGAGTTCGATTCTCCGTGAGATCACCAAAAGGGACTCGTCTATATGATGAGTCTTTTTTGTTGCGAAGATTGGCGACAAAACAGGTGTTTCAAATCCTGAATACGTGTACACGGGTTTTTCTGGGAAAATCAAACTCTGCAACTGCTGTTTTTGCGTGAAGTCGGCTTCAACCCATGTCTCTGGGAGTGTTCCAACAAATCCAAAAACGTAATCGACTGCTTCGTCGATGTTGAATGTTTCAAGTCGCATCTTGGCGAGCTTAGTGTGTTGGTCTGCGATATGGTCTTTGACCTCGCCAAACTCCTCTTTGAAATCGTCGTCCTCGATGAGTTCTTTTTTCTTCATGGCAATGAGCGCTTTCTTTTCCTCCTCGAATCGATCGAGCTCCACAGTCAAACGTTTGCGCTCCTCGTTGATCGTTTCGTATTGCTCGTCCCATACGTCCAAGATCACCGCTTTGAACGCTTTGAGAAACTTCTGCTTTGGAGCGATTTGTGCCAAGTAGTCGGCAAACTCTTGTTCGAGTGTATCTTTGGGAATGGAACGGACTTTTGTCGGACACTCTTTGAAATAACAGCGGTAGTACGGACACTTGGCGCCAGATTTACCCGTAGAAAACGAGGCGGTCATCGGTCGACCACAAAACCCACAAATAACTTGGTGACGCAAAGGAAAGGCGTCGTCGCTACGTTTCTTGGCAATAGCGTCCTCTCTACTTGAACCGTTGAGGAGCGCTTGGCAGATGTTGAACGTCTCCATGCTCACAAGTGGCTCGTGCAGTCCTTTGTACTCTTTATCACCTGACACCATACGCCCCGTGTAAAAGACGTTTCTAATGAGCTTTGAAATGAGCTGTGAGGATATCTCGTTTCCTTTTTCCGTGCGCAGTCCTCGCTCGTTGACCCCAGCCTTCACCTCCTCAAGTGTAAAGATACCTTTTGCAAACTCGTCAAAGATCCAACCGATGTGGGGTGCACGTTCGTTGTCTGGTGCAACGATTTTCTCTCCCGCCTTTGTCTTGGTGTTTTTGTAACCGACGGGAGCCTTCCATTTCCAGTATCCCTTTTCGAGCTTGGTCTGCATGCAGTCTTTTGTTCGCTCCCCACGAATCTGGTTATCAAACTGGGCGTTGGCCGCCATGACGTTACCAATGAACTGACCCGCTGGCGTTTCGTCTATAGCTTCCGTCACCGACACGAGCCTAATGCCGAGCTTGGTCAAGAGCACAAGGATCGTGCTGTAATCGCTAACGTTACGAGAGAGGCGGTCGATCTTGTAAACAATCACGCAGTCGATCTCTTTGGCGTGCTTGGTGCAATGGGCGAGCATGGCTTGCAAGCCTTCACGATCAGCAGTCTTTGCTGATACGCCATCATCGTGGAAGTTTTTGACCACCTCCACACCCAACCCTTTGGCATGACCACGGCAAGACTTCTCTTGCTGTTCCAAGCTGATACCAAAAGTTGCCTGTTCCTCGGTCGAAACACGGTAGTAGATGAGTCCTTTGAGTTGTTGGCCTTGGTCGGAGTCCATAGCGATAGTATGCCAGTTTTATGCTTGATTATCAACGAGCGGGGAGAACTCCCAGTCGTTCTTTTTTCCACTTCTCAAATGCCAATCTGGCTGCCCGATACTGTGCATCTCGAAGCTGACGAATCTCCTCTCGCTCATTCCTTTTGCGTCTTCGCCGAGCAGCTTTTTGTACTTCGAGAGCGGCAACATAAAACCTACACATCATCTTTCGATGCCACTTTGCGAAGTAAGGTTTGCAGCTCGTCCTCGCTGATGTTATAGCGCACCTCGCCAGATCCGTTCTGTACGGCTTCAATCTCTCGCAAGAGTTCAATCTGTCGGCTCTCCTCAATATGTCCATAGCCATAAGAACCGAACGTGGTAACGACGTTTTCATGTCCAAGGTTCTGACTGATGGCTTTCTTCTGCTCCTCGGTCAAAGGTTTTTTCATGAACTCCTTTACGAGTAAGCGTCGGAATGAGTGCGGGTTGTAATATGGCTCTTCCACTGCCTTGAATCGCTTTTCAAAGATCTTGCGAGCAGGGCTGCTATTTGACCAAAAGATACGCTCCACTTTGCCAGTGCTGTAGTAGCTGATGTTTTCTTTTCCGTTTTCTACCTTTGTGGCAGGAAAGAGTGGGTCGTTTTCTTTGAATCCCCGTTCGTTTTTGAGGTATTCGTACCACTCAATGAAATAACGCTGTGCCTCTTTATACTCGATGGGAAAGAACGCTGTCGTGATTCGCTTGCTGAACTTCGTTTTGACGTCATTGCTCGGATCTTGGTCGACCACCATTTCGTGCGGGTCAAAAGCACTCATGGGAAGACTGACGATCGCTGAAATGCGTGCGCCTGTAATAAGCGTAAAGCTCAAGAGAGCCCGATCTCGGTTTTGGGCTCAATGCCCTCAATGGTTTTTTTGACCACCTCCATGGACGGCACACGTCGTCGTTTGCTTTGGAGCGCCTGCCGTGACTCCTTCTTGCCGAGTTTGAGAAACTCAACATCCGTTTCTTGGATATGCTGACGATATCCGTCTTGGCGTGAGAGCCAGAAAAAGAAGTCGTTGACCTTGCGAATGGTCTGATACTGGAAGCTAACGCTCAACGTGTCACCACGTTTGCCTTTTCGGATTGCGAGCCAGTCCTTGAACTCAACGGCACACTTCTTGTTGAACGCTCGAAAGTCGACATCTTTGGAAAAGTCCTGCCATTGGAGAATCGATCCCTCGTAAGTGATGATGGAGTTCTGGGAGTACCCTCGTGACTCTTTGAGGTAGTCGAAATACTGTCGCTTTACAAGCTCGTTTTCGTAGCGAATCTCCTCCTTCGTTTTGCCTGATTTGTTGGCTTGTTGTAATTGGGACATATACGTTATGTTATTGAGAATCCATCAGACAGTACTTTAACTGTCTTTGCGTCAATAAAACCACGCATGCTCTTTAGAGCACTTTGTGCCGCACCGCCAGTTGTGGCGATTGGAAAGACTCTCACGATCTTTTCCTGAGGTATAGACTCAAGTGCCTGCAGTTCGCGATCCGTCCCACCAATAACAACCACAGTCACTTCTCCAGGCACTTCCCGCCAGGAATTCACGAAGTGGCGTTGCTCTTTTGGAACAAACTTTGTAGCCAGGGGCCTTATAGCTGGGTGGTCCGGTAAAAAGAGCTGGAGTGCAGGTTCAGCGTTTGCATATGCGAGCAGTTTGCGGAGCGCTTCAAGCATAGCGATCAGGTCAATCTTGTGTGAATGGGTCATACTCTCATTTCTGTCAGGAAAACCACAAATTAAGTAAATCGACACGAGCCCTCCATTTTTTTGTTTACGTCAATTCAACGAATCGACGACTAAATTTAACATTTTACTAGACTAATGTCAATGTTGTTTGTATAAAAAATCCCCGAGTTTTAAACTCAGGGCACGCTGTATGGATCCTAATAAATCCGGTTTTTCTGCTCGCAGGTGTTGGCCACCACTAGACTCAATGACCTGTACGCACTTTCGAATTCTTGACGTTCCATTTCTTGAATAAACAAAGTGAAAGCTTCTTTATTCTGGGCAATCACCACACACCAAAATCGTCGCCATATGCTTGCAAACAGATCTATTTGAATCAGCTCCTCCACAACCGCTAACATTTCAGCATCAGTTGTTGAAGACTGAAGACACTTCAAACAAGAAACGATCCTCGCAAATTTCAGCATAAAACCTCCAAGTCTTAACTATACAGCTCAATCACTTAGCTTTATTAATACAATGAAAAATCAAAGTCGTTACAATAAAAGAACAGCTATGCGCTGTTCTTTTTACTTATAAGTAAACCAGATTTACGAGTTCCAAATTATACAGCATGTATAATTTATTACACTCGCTTTCTTGCCACTTTATAGTAAGTTTCGAGCATTTCTAAATCTTTCATCAATTTCACATAACGTTCCTGCATTGCATTACCGATATTTTCCGTATACACCGAGCCTGTTTCAAGGGCTCTAGTATCAACCGACAAACCAAAATCAATAATACTAACCGTACCGTCAGGTTTTATCATTATATTTGATGCGTGTAGATCGCGATGATGAAAACCTTTTGCGTGCAGTAATTTTACTGTGTTTGTAAGTGCTTCAAATTGTTTTTCATTTATAATTTTCGACTGCCCTTTTGTAAGTCTATTCACGTCGAGAGCTATACCAATAAAAGCATTTTCATCTAACTGACCGCCTTCTAACTGAATTTCGTGTCTGTACCTTGGTGGCAATACGTTTACTAAGTCTGGTTCTGATGCCCTGTCGATCAACTCTTCCTTCGTCATTTCCTGAATTTCATTTATTTCTTCCCTGCCCTCGTCTGAATCAGGATCATCAACCGTGTAAGTAATTATAAATTCTTTAAGTGCTCGCTCAAATAAAGTGTTTCCTTCAACATATTCTATAAATAAAACCGGTTTTTCCCACTCATTCATAAACCCGATAATCTCGGGAATATCCGCATAGAGCTTGTCTGGATTCGCAATTCTCGCTCTAACCAAAATATCCATAGCGCGTGAATGTAGGAGAAGTTCATCACGCATCGTAAGATTTAAGGCTTCCTGCTCCTTTGTTTTTTCCCGCTCAATTTTCAAAACCCAGGTTTTAGATAAATCAGAATCAGCATCAATCGTGAGCATTTTAACGTCCCCAGATCGGCCATCACCAATGTGGGTGTATTCACCATTTGTAAGTTTTCGTAAGAGCTCCTTCAACGCTTTTTCTTTTTCGTATTTAAGTTCCCCTTCTATTCCCCCCATCATTTCAGGTGATCTAAGCATAATGTATTGTAATCAAATAAAAAAATGGCATCTCCTAACACATTACGTGAAGAAATACCATTGAGAGCCCACTTTGTAAGGCCCAAAAAAATACAACTCGGTGCCCTGTTTGGACTTAAAAGTTGTAAGCGCGCGGGTCTCGGCGCCCTCTCCGCAGAACACGTATACCGTACGGTTCCGAAGAACCAGCACTGTATCATCATGACCCGACTTCGAAATCAGGTCTTCCAGATTATCTTTCAAATTTTGTGCGATTTCCATATTACCTCCATATTGTCACAAAAACTTTAAATCTGATAGGTGAACTTATCAAATTTAAGTGTTTTTGTCAAGTTATAATTCCTTTTAGTTGTAAAACAAAAACCAGACAAAGCCGGTTTTTGAAATATTTATTTACCGTCGAGTATTCCAGCCTTATATAGGTCTATCATTACCAAAATCAAAGCAAGAACCGTTGGCCCAAGGATTAGACCAATTGGACCAAAATAGCTTACACCCCCGAGGATCGAAACCAGTACAAGAAGTTCTGGCATTTGTGTTTTTGCACCAAGAAGAACCGGGCGAAGGAGATTGTCGATAAAACCAACAGCAAAAACCGACCAAATAAATAGACCAAGAGCCGACGCATAACTTCCTGTAATCACCAAATAAAGTACAGCTGGCACCATCACTAGCCCCACTCCAACTATCGGTACTTGAGCGGCAACAATCACGAACGAACCCCAAAGTAGTGCGCCCGGCACACCAAGAACAAGCATTCCGATAATCGCGAGCACCGCCTGAATTGAAGCTATGATCAACGATCCAAAAACAACCGAACGAACAGTTCGTGTTATTTTATCCACAATTTCGTTATCTAATCTATCCTTTAGCGGGCTCAATTCGAGAACTGTCTCGTAAATCCGTTTTCTGTCGATCAAGAAGTAGTAAAGTGAGATGAAGAAAATGAAAGTGTTAAAAGCCAGCGAGGCGCTTTTAGAAAAAACATCACCCAAGTTCTTCACGATCAGCTCCACGGTATTTTTACCAATATCCGGTGAACTAAACGAAGCTACACTGTTTTGAATTGAAGGTGGCAAACTTTGAAAAATTGGGTTCGTTGTAAAATCGATGTAATTCACCCACTCTGTTTTGTCTAGATTGTTAATAACGCCAACCGCCTGATCTACTACCAAAACCCCAAAAATAAACATTGGGATTAGAACGATCAAAAATAGCGAAACCACGGTTATAAAAACGGAAATCTTTTTATTTGCAATTTTACTATTTAGCCAGTTATCGACCGGAGCCATGATAATCGTGAAAATTCCAGCAGTAACCAGTGCTAGCGCGTACGGTTCCACTATTTTCCAAAAAAGGAACATTATAAAACCGGAGATAATTAAGAAAAACCATCTAACAGTGTTTTTCGAATGTTTGGTGATCATACAGTCTAATAATACGTGGTCTTCACGTTTTTAGCAAAATTAATGTGTCGAGTTTATACTACAAACTTCACAGTGATTGTTGATTCTTTTCGAAGCTTCGTAAATTGCATAAACTGTTACCACAAAAGCAAAGAATGAAATCTGAAAACGGTGAGTTATCATAAATGAGGCCGTACCTAAACCTAATACTGACAACACCGCGGAATAACAAGCGGCGCAGGCGATTGTGGAGGAAAAAACACTGACCACTAAACTCCCAGCCGTAGCTACATCTTTACTTTTTTCTGTTAATGTTCGCTTAGCCCTTGCCTCCTTGTGAATATACATCTGCATCGCTATTACAAGCCCGTTACCAATTGCTAATAAGATCATTATTACAAGCAGATCAGTCGACATTATTGAGAACTGAAACTTAATATCGTTACCTGGTGTTGTAAGAACTGGGATCATGTAGAGGGTACTAAAAATACCAATGCTTGCCAAAACAAACCAGAGCAACCCAAAAGGGGTTGATAACACTTTACCAACCCCACTTTTTACCTCTTTTAAATACTTTGCAACTTTCATCTGAACAAATTATTTATTATTTAAAGCATCTATTATTTTTAATATATCCTCATTCACACCTTCCGGCAAAGTTCCGAGTTCCACGTCATTGAAAAAATCTGAAATTGCGTTTGGTAAAAAAACAGCTACTGTAATTTCATCGTTTCTTTCAAAAATTATCATCTTGCAAGGTAAGAACAAACCAATTAATGGCTCAATATCGAGCACCTGTTTTGCAATAGGAGCTCGACAAAATTCAATTATTTTGTAATTTTCGTGTTCAATTCCCTTACTCGCGAAGGTCGCCTTTACATCGTGAATATGCAGAATTTTAAAAGCAGTGCTCTCGATAATCTCGGATGCTTTACTCACAACCTGATCAAAATTATTACTTTGAAGTGTGATGCTTTTAATGAAATTCTTCATACTACATCTTTTTAATCCTCAAAGAGTTTAGCACAACTGAAACAGATGAGAAAGCCATCGCACCTGAAGCAATAATTGGGTTTAGAAAACCAAAGGCGGCAAGTGGTATTGCGCCAAAGTTATAGAAGAAAGCCCAAAACAAGTTTTGTTTAATCCCACGATCCGTAACCCTTGAGATATGAATAGCTTCTAAAATCTTCTCCGGGCCACCGCCTACTAAAACAATCTGACCAGCCTCGATCGCCACATCGGTTCCCGAACCGATCGCAATACCAAGATCCGCTTGCGTAAGTGCTGGTGCATCGTTGATACCATCACCGGCAAAGGCTACCTTTTTACCTTTTTCCTGCCAGCTCTTCACGATCGCCAGCTTTTGCTCCGGCAGCACTTCCGCTTCGATTAAGTCTATACCAAGTTCCCTTCCAATCGCCTCCGCTGTCCGTTTATTATCGCCGGTAATCATCATCACCTGTAACCCTAACTTGTGCATTCCTGTGATCGCTGTTTTAGCCTCTGGTCGTGGCACATCAGCAATTGCAACTAGTCCAAGTATATTTTTTGAATCGGCTAAAATCACCGTTGTCTTCCCTTCGTTACTTAACCTCTCATAGTCTTGCGGTATTTTTCCGGTTGAATTTTCAATAATATACCGCGCATTACCCAAAAATAATTGTCGACCGGCAATTTCACCTTCAATACCCTTCCCGGTCACCGACTGAAATTTTGCAACCTGCAGAAGCTTAAGTCTGCCCAAGGTCGCCCTTGTAATTACTGCTTTTGCAAGTGGGTGCTCGCTCGAGCTTTCAAGTGACGCCGATAGCGCTAAAACAGTATCTGCTCCTTCGCTTACTGCAACCACGTCAGTTACGCTTGGTTCACCTTTAGTGAGCGTCCCTGTTTTGTCGAGCATAATAATGTCGAGAGCTCGACCACGTTCAAGGGCCTCACCGTTTTTAATCAGAATACCCTGTTTTGCCCCGCGCCCAGTTCCAACCAATATCGCCGTTGGTGTTGCCAGTCCTAAAGCGCACGGACAAGCGATCACGAGTACCGAAACCGCTGGCGCAAAGGCAAGAGCAATATCTCGAGTAATCATGTACCAGATAACGAAAGTGATGAACGCAATTGTAATTACGATCGGCACAAAAACTCCAGCAATTTTATCAACCAACTTCTGAATCGGAGCCTTCTGTTGCTGAGCTTCCTCCACTAGTTTAATGATTTGTGAAAGTACCGTGTCGCCAGTTAATTTTTCTATTTTAACAACAAGAACACCAGTTTGATTTACGGTAGCGCCGTACACCATTTCTAACACTTTCTTTGAAACCGGAATACTTTCTCCGGTCAGCATTGATTCATCAACCGATGACTCACCCGTAATCACTGAACCATCAAGTGGAATTTTCTCACCCGGCTTAACCTGAACTTTATCGCCGATTTTTAAAGTTTCAACATCCACATCTTCAAATGAACCGTCATTATTCATTCGATGCGCTTTTTTTGCGCCAAGTTCGAGCAATTTCTTAATTGCCTGACTCGCTCTCCCCTTACTAAGGGCCTCAAAGTATCGACCGAGTAAAATAAAGCCGGTGATAATAGCGGCCGCGTCAAAATAGACAGCACCCCCTAAAAACATCTGCCACATACTGAAGAACAGCGCCGACATTGTTCCTATTGTAATTAGCGTGTCCATATTCGCCCGACCTCTTCTGAGTTGCATGAGCGTAACCTTGTGAAACTCCATCCCTGGACCAAAAACAATCATGCCGGCTAACAGCGCCTGAAGCCAAAGTGCCGGATTTATGCCCATCACATCCCCAGGAATTTGTAGGTTACTCATTGCGACAACCATTAGCAGCACACCAACCGAAATTGAATATAGTGCTCGTCGAAGCTCTGCATTTGCGGCCATTTTTATAGTTGAATGATTTGTTTCACTCTGCTCAGCCCTCATGTTTTCATCTACAACTTCGTAGCCCTCAGCTATTACTATATTTTGTAAATCAGATTCTTGGATTTTATCTTCTTCGAACTCAACACTCGCTTTTGCAAGTGCGTAGTTAACATTAGCGCTCTTTACTCCTACCTTTTTTAAAAGTGATTTTTCAATAGTCACTGCACATGAAGCGCAGTGCATTTTTGCGATCTTAAATGTTGTAGTTTTCATATTATTTTTGGCTAATTACATTCATTGTTCCACGAACCATACCCATTGAACAGCTGAAAGTATAGCGTCCAGTTTTCGTTGGCGTGAAATTAACAATATTTTTTCCAGTTTCCAAATTTACATTCACACCAAAGGCTCGTAAAATTAAACTATCCGCACAACCCATAAAGTCCGCACCTTCAATTTCCCAACGCACCGGTATTCCCTCTGTAACCGTTAGAAAATCGGGTTCGTAAGTCCCCCGAGAAGTTACCGCCATTTTAATCACCTGTTCACCCTCAATAATTTGATTACCCGTTATCACTTGTTTAGCATCCACAAACTGAAGGCCAGAAAACCCTAGTAGTGTAGCGCCATTTGTGATATTTGAAATCCCGAGTACGACCACAAAAGCACCTGCCATTTGTGTGAACCTTTTTAAACTCTGACCTTTTACTGAAGTTGCTCCATAGCTAAGTCCGAGTAAAACCGGGGCTGTACCGAGGGCAAAAGTCAACATCACTAAGCTAGCAAGCCTGGGATCACCAGTACTTAAGGCAAAAAGTTGCATCGACTGGGTAAAACCGCAAGGCAAAAAGAAAGTTAAGGCGCCGAGAGTAACCGGAACCGCTTTTCGCTCAGAATGAACGAGGTTATGAATTTTGTGCGCCAACCACTTTGGTGGGGTGATCACTCTTAAACCTCTTGGGAGTACACCAAGTAGATTTACGCCGATCATTATCATGAATAAAGCGAGCACAATTACGAGCACTGCGTTCAAACTCGGGTTCAGTGTAAACGCCTGTCCAATAAAACCAACCATTGCACCAAAGCCCGCAAACCCTAATAATCGCCCAGCGTGAAATAATAAGTGTGGGAGCATTTTTTCAGCTCGTTTTAGTACAACTTTTGATTTATTAGCCTTGGTTGAAACCGCCACAATGAGTCCCGCCACAACTGCGCTACATGACGAAAAAGCAGCAACCAGCCCAATCATAAAAATACTGCCGTAACTCGAAATTCCCTCAGTTTCTGGAGAAAAGTTCAATACTCCAATTTGTTTCAAGACAATATACAGACCAACAATTACCACAAGTGAGGCACCGATACGCTTAAAAACGCTGGCAGACCAGCCCTCTTTTTCGACTTCTTCTAAAAATCGATACTCGTGTCCGGTTAGTACTTTTTCAAGATCAATTCCGCTCAGTTCTACTTCTTCATCCACAGTTAATAGAACTGTTCCTTTTGGGTGTGAAACTTTCACTGCGTGTACACCAGGAATCTCTTTCAATTCGCGCTCGATTAAAACTTCACAACTACCACAAGACGTACCTTTTACATTAAAGGATAATTTTTTTGACATAAATAAAAAAGAATAATTAAGACTAAAGCTAAAAACTGAAGCCCCAACTATTCTCTTAATGCAACATTTAGTGCGAGACGTCTAGTTAAAGGAATTGCAAATATTTTGGTATAAAATCGCAGTTCTTGTTTTTGTACTAATAACGAAACTAAACCAAACAAAATTGCCAATAAAACAAATACAGGTGTAACCATTATCGGTAGTACGTAGTTTTGAACCGCCACTGAAAAACAGTGTTCAGCACAGCTAAGATCGAGCGGTGTGTGGCAATGGCCTATCTCACAATCAGCACTCATTACGTGGCCGTTTGCGTTTTGAATATCAAAATTCATCACTTGGCCATTAAACAAACTGGCCAAACTAAGAAAAATCAGCGAAAAAATTAAAATTATTTTTTGCATCTAGTATTATTCTATCAGAACTCCAAATATTGACAAGTAACCTAGTTAGGATGACAAAACTAGGCTATACTAACAACATATGGAGGCGTTACTTAATTTTGATCAAATACTCACACTTATTCTGTTTTGTTTGTGGCTTTTGGCGTTTATTTTTAAACCCGAGCTTCGCAAAGAAATGTTTGTTCTATCAATTTTTTCGATCTTTATTTTACCAGTAACCTTCATTTTAAACCCACCTCTTGTTGGCCAGACTTACCAGGTGGTCGCAGAGCTCAATTTTACTAGTTTAGTTTTCATAATCGCCACCACTGGTCTTGCTGGTGTTGTTTTTCATCTTTTTACTGGTAAAAATTATCACAATCTTCCAAAGATCAAAGCAGGAGTAAAAAAAGAAGCTGGCCTAGCCAGTCAATTTTGGATAATCCAGATATTTCTGACACTACTTTGTTTAACCTGGGGCACCACCTTACTAATTTTCTTCTTCCACATCTCAGTGGCTGGCGGATTCTTGCTTTCAACGACTATTCTAACTGCCTATATATTCAGTCATCGACAAGACTTACTACTCGACGCCGTGTGGAGTGGAGTCCTGATGGCAATAATCGTCTTTATAATCAGTGTTATTGCCAGTGTTTTCGTTGAAGCAGACTCAACAATTATTTACACTCCACGTCTTCATTCATTTTTCGGCGTGCCAAGTACCCTCCTTGTTTGGTCTTTGGCAGTAGGTCTTGGACTAGGTCCAATTTATGAATATGTAAGACGACTTGAACTTAGTTAGTATGAACAATCTAGAGAACAACAATTTTTTTCTCCACAAAGAGGAAGGTCAACTAGCTGTTGATGTTATTGAAACACGCGAAAAAATTATCATTCGTTCCGCAATCGCTGGCGTAAAGCCAGAAGACCTTGATGTCCACGTTACAAGTGATGTTGTGACGATCCGCGGTGAACGAAACGGTGGTAAAGAGTATCACGACGCCACAATTCATTTTGAGGAGTGCTTTTGGGGAACCTTTTCCCGCTCAATAGTTTTGCCAGAACATGTAAAACCAGACGAAGCCGAAGCCACTTTTAAAGATTCTATTCTTACATTGACTATTCCTAAAGCTCGTGGTGAGATGCGGGTAGAAGTTAGAAAAGAGGCCTAACCTTCCTAATATTTACTAAATAATCACTTCAAAGTTGGACCATATTTTCAGCTAACGTCTGAACAAAGTCAAAACTCCTGTTGCAAGCATCCTTATGAATTTTTTTAAACATTCGATTTTTGATCACTTTACTACCAGCCTCAGTAAACACAAAAAAAGCATCATCTACTCATCAATTTCTTTAATTGTCTTAGTTTTGCTAGCTGTTGGTGGTTTCTTTGGCTATGAATTTGCCTTTTCTGAACGTATCTATCCGAATGTTTATGTAGGCAATATCCCAGTTGGGGGTTTAACAGAAGCTGAAGCTAAAGCCGAACTAGAAAAACAGTACAACAAAATGCTGGATGAAAATCTAAAGGTGGTCCTAGACGGAAAAGTTGAACAAATTGATCTACAAAACAGCGGAGCTACCGATCCTGATCTTATTTATAATCTGGTAGAATTTGATGCTGACCGCTCTGCTAGTGAGGCTTTTAGCGCTAGGCGTTTCCCAAACCCGTTTGATAATATTTTACTCAAGCTGAGCTTGGAGCGCGTTATCATTGATCCGCAAGTTACTATTCTCGAAAAACAGCTTACCGAGTCAATCAAAACCGCTTTTAAAGAGGCTGAGCAACCAGGACAGCCAACTGCTTTTGCTATCACAACCAAAAATAAAGAAATAGATGTACAGGTACTTGAGGGAGTAGCCGGTAGTATGATCGATATTCAAAAAGCACTCGATTTTATTTATACCGATGCGCAAGACCTAAAATTGGAGCCGCTTCAGCTAAACGTTGAAACTGCAAATCGAGTAATTACAACAAATGAAGCTTCTGCCTTAATTTCAGAAGTCAAAACCGCCCTGTCAAAAGCACCTTTCACTTTCACTTATAAAAACGAAGCTCAAAGAGAGTTCACTTGGACAGTAGATCAAAATGAAATTCAAAAGTGGTTTATTCCTGGTCGTAATGAAAGTAACCAGCCTGTTGTAGCGTTAAACCCTAACGCAATGAAGGAATGGCTAGATACGGTTCGCACCGATATTGATGTAGCTCCACAAAATGCGCGCTTCCAGGTAGCTGATGGTCGAGTCAAGGAATTTAAAGGAAGTTTAAACGGAGTTCAGCTAAATGATTCGCAAACTATACTGATTGTTTTAGAAGCAACAAAAAAAATCGATAACACGGTACCAACACCCGTTGTTGTTGATACCGTAGAACCGGAAATAACTACAGGTAGCGTTAACGACCTTGGTATTAAAGAAATTCTTGGTGTTGGAACCAGCGACTTTTCTGGCTCCCCAAGTAACCGTATTAAAAACATCACCCATGGTGCTGATAAACTCAACGGCTTACTCATTCCGCCAGGCGAAAGTTTGAGCTTAGTAGAGCATCTGAAACCTTTTACAATTGAAGATGGCTACTTCCCCGAACTCGTAATTAAAGGTGATGAAATTAAACCAGAAGTCGGTGGAGGTTTGTGTCAGATCGGAACGACAACTTTCAGAGCGGTAATGAATTCTGGTTTACAAGTTGACCAGCGTCGAAACCACTCACTCGTCGTGAGCTACTACGACGACCCTTCAAACGGCAATCCAGGTACCGACGCCACAATTTACGATCCAGCACCAGACTTCAAGTTCTCAAACGACACTGAAAACTACATCTTATTAACAACAGAGGTAGATCTTCCAAATCGGCAGTTGATTTTCACCTTCTGGGGAACAAGTGATGGTCGAAAAGGCTACTATACTCCACCACAGGTTGTTTCTTGGTCCGGCTTCGGAGCTACTCAGTATAAAGAAACTGACAGTCTTGCTCCAGGTGTTGAAAAATGCCAAGCGCCTCACGCTGGAGCAACCACCACTTTTGACTACATCGTAGAGTTTGCGGATGGAACAAAATTTGAAAAAACCTACGATTCTGTTTACCGATCGTTGCCTCGGATCTGTCTTGTAGGAAAAAGCACCACACCCAGCCCGTCGGCGGAGATAAACACAACGGGTGACGCGAGCGCCCCCGCCGTCAGTGCCATAGACGAATTAAAAGTAAACGATGTTGTGCCCACACCATAAAGAATACTTCTAGTAGATCTCGTTTAATCTGGCTAATGAAAATTAACCCCCTCAGGGTTAATTTTTTTAATACAGGTTTTATTATTAATTCATAAAAAAAGCGCCCTGGCCGAAGCCAGAGCGTTTTTTTATGAAAAGGGCGTCACCTTTGACCTTCAGAGGCCTACAGCCAAGAAGATATATATTCGGTCGAAGTTCAGCCGGAGCCGAAGTTGGACAATCTATATACCCCCATGCTTGTCGTGGCTGCAGGACACTGAAGACCATCAGTGAACAAAGAACTATAACATTATTTCAGATAACCGTCAAGCGTTCTGTGGGCTGTTTTGTAAACCTCAGCCTTACACTTTTTTCGATTTCTTGTATCTTTCTTTGATTTTGAGGTTTTTTGCCACCTGTTTGTTTAGGTTCTTTGGATTACTTTATCAATAAGTCCATATTTCTGCGCCTCTTTTGCAGTCATGAAATTATCACGTTCAGTTTCATCGGTTACCTTCTTCAAAGTCTGGCCTGTGTGCTTAGCAATGATTGAGTTTAAAGACTCTTTCATTTGCATGATTCTTTCTGCGTGAATTTTAATATCCGTTGCCTGCCCCTGCACGCCACCAAGTACTTGGTGAATCATCACCTCGGAATTCGGTAGTGCAAAGCGCTTGCCTTTTGCTCCTGCAGTTAAAAGTACTGCCCCCATAGAAGCAGCCATACCAACGCAGACAGTTGAAACATCTGGTTTAATATACTGCATTGTGTCGTAAATGGCTAGTCCGGCTGTGACTGAACCACCGGGTGAGTTGATATAAATAGTTATATCCTTCTCCTTATCCTGACTTTCAAGGAACAAAAGCTGAGCTATAACCGCATTTGCGACTTGATCATTTATAGCAGTTCCGAGAAAAATTATTCGATCCTTGAGAAGTCTTGAGTAAATATCGTAAGCGCGCTCACCGTAATTTGTCTTTTCAATCACGGTCGGGATCAAATAGTTCCCCTGCAGATCTTCAAATTCAGATTTGTTATTGTTCATCATATTGTACTTATATTACTCCGAATAAATCATTTTATTTCAAAGCCTTCTAGCAGTCTACCAAGTCGAGTGCCAAATGGTCAAGTCTATGTTCGAGCGCTAATAAAAAAATTGCCCAGCACTTTAGTGCCGGGCTTAGTCTAACGAAGATTACGGATCGTTTCCGCTAGTTCCGTAGTGAGGTAGGTGTTCAGCACTAGGTAATCCACCAGGCTGAAGAGTACCTGATCAAAGGTACCGCTGGCCAGCTCCGTGCGATCCTCAAGCTCGCCAAAGCTGAAGGTATTGTACTGACCATTTGCTTCGCGGACCGCGAACCAGGTCTTTCCGACGTAGTCGTGGACAGCGACCAGTTCAACCTCTCCGATTACATCGAGGTTTCGCTCAACCACGACCGCGAAATAGCGCATCATCTCCGGCCGATCCTCACACACCTGAAGCGCCAGCCATGATTGAACAAGGACAGCGATAGTCGGGTTACACGGTTCGTTCCGAATGCGCTGACGTGTCTTTGACACGTGGAGCTCGGAATAGAGCTCACGACGCAAACTGCGGAAGTAGTAACGCTCGAGAAGCGCCCGCATATCTTTACCGTCAAGAAAACGCGCCTTCACCAGGTTAGTGGCACCGGTCAGTATTTTCTGAAGAGCTTGCGCTTCGCGTGTAAAACCTAAATTCTGTGAAGACACAGCACCTCCTAATAACGTGCTACAAAAAAGTAGCTTATTCAAGCTACTTTGTCAATAAACCACTGACCATCCTTTTCTATAAGCCTAGCGTTTTCAATCCTGAAACCCGCGGCTTTTTCGTGACCACCACCACCATATTTTTCCGCAAGTCGCGCTACACTCCGATTTTGTGACCGTAAACTGGCATTCACCCCGCCATCCTTACTCTCTCTTAAAACCATCACTGCATCTTGGCCTTCAGACAGTAAATTGAGCATATTTGAGAGAGCTTTTGTATCTGCTTCTTCATCCCCCACTCCGAGACGCTCCATATCCTTACGCGTAATCATAGTTACAAGTGCATCAAATTCCTGATTATAATGGAGTCGCTCGAGCGCTACACCCCAAAGCTTAAGTGTGGGCACAGGTCTGCTACCAAATGTATTTTGCGTAATATAGTTAAGTTTTGCACCCAGGCTCACCAATTCCTTAGCCGCAATTAAACAGGCCTCGTTTGTATTTGAGGTTGAAAAAATGTTTGTGTCGGTAATAATACCGGTTAAAAAACACTGCGCAGCATCTTTATTTACCAAATAACCAGCTAACTTCACAAAACGCCAGGTGACATCCGCTGAACTCGCAGCTTCAGGCTCAACCACGTTTACTGTCCCGTACCTTGGATTTGTGTGATGATGATCAAAGACTATAAGCGGAGCTTGTCTATTCATTTTTGGTAAATGATCCTTGAAATACTGACCGTCTGAACAGTCAAAAATTATAATCAAATCAAACTCACCATCAATAAACACTAGCTCATCCCGCTCAATTACCTCTACTCCCGGCATAAACTGAAGCGTGTCGACCATAGATTTTGGCGAGTAAACCCGCACATCTTTCCCAGCCTGCCTTAACACGTGGTACATACCCAAAGTTGAACCAATCGTGTCGCCATCGATCCGTTCGTCTGTTAAAAGGAGTATGCGACAAGCACCATCCACCAAGTCTTTTACTTGTTTATGGAGGAAATTCATAAGCGAGCCAGCTTAGCCTGAAGTAAGGTTTTGGTCAAATGTTCAGGTAGTTTTCGACAAAGCGAAGTAATATAATGTCGAATCACACAAACGTTTATACAGCATTATAGTATCAATAATGATCACTTTTTACTTTGCTACGTTAAACTTTAAAGCTCCTTTACGTGCAACACCCCAACCATCCCATCTACCTGATCATTCCCAATGTTTGAGTAAAATTCATAACTTCCTGCTTTTGCTGGCGACACAAACTGAATTGTTTCACCGGCCTTTACGGTTTCACTCACACCAAGGGCATCGACAACAAAGGTATGTGTGCCTGAAGTTTCACCAAAAGTTACTTCAACTCGCTGATTAACCTGTGTCGCAATTGAGGCTGGTTCAAATTTCGAATTTCGAGCGGTCATATTAACCTTTTTAACTGGCAAAGTCTGATCTGTTTCTATTTGCTGAACATTGAACTCACCGTCACCATCGACAACAATCTCAACTGCTGTCGCTGTCTCTAATTGCTCAGTCAGAGCATTTGTACTATTTTGAATAACCTGATTACTGTTTTCTTGTTCTATCGCCGGTCGCATCTCCTCACTACTGCACCCCGCACCGGCAAGTACTAGGAGTAATACCACAAGACCAAATCGTTTCATAAACCGTATCTGTTAATAATAATTTTTAATAAATCTGAAAGTATTATAACCTAATTCCAAAATCTGTTATAATGCTCATGTCTATGCATTTATCCCGGTTAGAAATTCAAGGTTTTAAGACCTTTGCCAAAAAAACTATTGTTGATTTTAGAGGTCCTACAAAAAACGCTAACGCGCTTACTGTTGTGGTTGGCCCAAATGGGAGTGGTAAATCGAATATTGCAGACGCTATCCGCTGGTGTCTGGGTGAACAGTCAATGAAACAACTTCGCGGAAAAAAAGCGGAGGACATTATTTTTTCTGGTAGCAAAGGTAAAACTCGATCAGGTTACGCTGAAGTCATAATGACCCTCGACAACTCAAAAAAGACTTTAAAAATCGATTTTTCCGAGGTTAATATTACCCGTCGGTTGTACCGTGACGGCGAAACTGAATATTTACTAAATGGCAAGGCTACAAGACTCGCGGATGTTCAGCTCCTTCTAGCCGAGGCGGGCATTGGGCAGAGAACCTACACTGTTGTTGCTCAAGGAATGATTGATCATGTCCTCACTTCTTCACCAGAAGAGCGAAAGGTTTTTTTTGACGACGCTACCGGTGTACGGGGTCTTCAGATAAAACGTCATCATTCAATGAATAAGCTAAAAAATGCCACAAAGAACCTTATCGAGGTGGAGCTTATTTTGGCGGAAATTGAACCCCGACTACGGATTTTAAAAAAACAAATTAGCAGACTCGAAAAACGGGAAAAGTTCGAGGAAGAGTTAAAAGAACTGCAGGAGAAATATTACAGCACTCAGTGGTGGGATCTCCAGAACCAGTTAACTCAAGTTAAACACAGGCTAGATATCGTCGAAGCTCAGGTTAAAGAAAAACAGGCAGACCTAAAAGCTGGAGACGATAAGTTGATGGCGATGGAGGAAAACTCAAAAAAGGATGCCGAAGAGGACCGAACTGGTCTTAAAAACGCTCAAGCGGGCTACAAAGTTGCTCAGCAAACCCTTGCGAACGCTCGTCATTCTAAATTCGAAGCAGAGCGTAATTTAGAACTTGCAAAAGTGTCGGCTCGTTCCATCTGGGCTCCCCTGCCTCTATCATCAATTATTAAGAGTTTAGACGAAATTATTAGTCTTGATCCGTCACTTGGCATAGCTAAGTTCATTAGCTTTGTAAAAAAACTCAAGGATCAGCTCACAAAACCAAATCCGGAAGACTTTAAACCAGATCCGAAAATGTTAGAGGCGCTAAAGGTTGCAGACGAACACATCAAACTTGCGGAAATGGCTGTAAAAAAAGCGGAAAAACTTATTGACGCTGAAAGTAAATCAAGCAGTGAAGTAAACACCGAACTTTTTGCGGTGCAGAGAAAATTACGAGGTATTCAGCACGAACTTCACCGCATAGAACAAAATAAAAACCAAATTCAAATCGAGTCAGCTCGAATTGAGACTAGAATCGAAGGTCTGGTTACAGAAATGCTGGAAGAAATCCCACAGACCAGAAATGCAATAATGGCGGAAAACAAGGCAATTCCAGATCTTTACCCTAATCAGACACGGGCAGATATTCTCAGAATTAAACACCAGCTAGAGCTTATCGGTGGTATTGACGAGGAAACAATTAAGGAACATGAAGATACTGAGCTAAGGTTTAATTTTTTGAGCGGGCAATTGAAAGATTTACGCGAAGCAATTCGCGGGACTGAAAAAATTGTGGACGAGCTTGATGAACGCATTCAAAAACAGTCAGAAAAAGCTTTCAAAACAATTAATACCGAGTTTCAAAAATATTTCAGGATTTTGTTCGGTGGTGGAAGCTGCTCACTCATAAAACTACGGGCAAGCGAAAATTCAGACGATCCTTCACACGTCTCGCTCGATCGCTCAATGGAAGAGATGGCTGAATCCGAAGTTCGGGCAAATAATGATGATGGTTCAGACAGGAAAGATGAAGACGAAAGTGCTGAAGATGTGTTAGTACGCTTCAAAAAGCGCCGTGAAACTGTGTCCGGCGTCGATATCCAAGCAACGCCACCTGGAAAAAAGCTTAAATCACTTAGCCTACTTTCAGGTGGCGAACGGGCATTAACTTCAATCGCACTGCTCTCCGCTATTATGGCCACTAACCCCTCACCTTTTGTGGTTCTCGATGAGGTAGACGCAGCACTCGACGAAGCGAACACGGTGAGGTTCGCAAATATTCTCGATGAACTCCGAAAACTTACCCAGTTCGTCGTCATTAGCCACAACCGCGCTACAATGGAACGGGCTGATCTACTTTACGGCGTAACCATGGGCGACGACGGTATTAGTAACCTCCTTTCAGTTTCGATGACCGATCTCGAAGATGTAGGAAGCGCAAGAAGATAAAAAATAATAATCTGAGCTTAAGCTCAGATTTTATTTATGGTACAATCTTGAAGTATGGAAAGAGGGCCTCGACCACCAGAATTTTATAAAAAAGCCAAAAGAATGCTCAGTTACGCCGGCGCAGTTTTGGCTCTTGGTGCCACCGAACCAGGTTGTAACCCAAATGAGGCAGAATCCGCTTCGCTTAAAAGTAGCCAGAGTCTCGAAGCTGAGCGAGGTGAAGTTAGAATTGAAAAACTAAAAGCTGAACTCGAAAATTTACCAGCTTTTGAAACAAACCACGCTTATTTTGATAACAATCCAGATTTTTTCAAACCCATTAATCACGGAACGTTCTCAGACTCAGAAAAACAACAAAGAACTGAGCGATTACCAAACGGTGCTCTAATTTTTCACGATATCGGGCTAGATTTCTATAAAGTGAAACCCGGTGACAGTATCGGCAAAATTAAGCACAAACTAACGGAATATGCTGAGTATGCTTATTTAAATAACCAACGCCGAAAAATTATATCCTTTAACATTCCGGATACCGAAGTGCCAGCTGGTGATTGGATTCCAATTCCTCTCGAAAACAAAGATAGACACGTTTCCGATCTGCAATTTGCAGAATATAGCCGTCAGGCACTTCTTGAGATACTAGACGACCCAAAATATGCCAGCGATGTGGCGGATATTTTGGATAAAATCTCAATCTCGGAATTACAAGCCTCGATGATCGCTATTGCAAAGCAAGAATCCAGTAATTCTGCTAGGTCGCCAATCGGAACTTTTGGTTACCATAAATATGAGCCAAAATATCACAGTTTTTCATACGGTCCAATGCATATTCTAATGTCAGGCGACGGCCTAACTGCCAGACACAACCTAAATATGTCGGAAGGCCAAGTAAACCACCCAAAAAATGCAGTAAAACTTTTTCTAGCCTTTATGGTCGAAAAATCACACGGCCGACCGGAAAAATTCTTTCCGCTCGATCAGCACGCCGAGTCTTTTGCAACCTTCTATAATGGAAAATATTGGAAAAGTTCCAATCCAAATTATGCTGATAATATAGGTGAATATTATAAAGACGCTATGAGCAAACTTTCAAAATAGCAAAAATCTGGCTTAAAGCCAGATTTTTATATTGGCAAATAGCTGGTTCGTGATTAAATCCTAATGTTCAAGTAACTGGAGGTAATATGGCCAATCAACAATTTGTGGTCAGTTTCAAAATGCCAAAAAACATCTTGCACGCTACAGAAGCCATTAATCGCATGATGAGGGACAAGTGGTCGAAGGACGCGCCCATTAATCTTTGCGACTTGCCAAAAGACAACAATGCAATTGTGCATATGCCAATCATTCGGTGCATTACAGAGACTGATGACGCTGTGCAGTTCCTCTTTCAAAGAACGATTCAGCTTCTCGACCGAGTGAACCCGAAGCCAATCAATCTACTCATGGAGAAGATTGAACTGCGGAATGATCTGGTTTTCTGGCGTGTAGAAGAAGGCTTTAAGACGAACCGTTCTGGTTTCCGTCAATTAACCTCGGCTTTACTCGATGGCCACCGAGGTATCGGCGGTCTCCACGAGTTTTCAAGTAACGGCTTCCCATTACTCAAAAGCTGGACACCAACAGAAAATCGAAATAATCGATTTTACCACGATCCAAACGTACGCAACTGGCGAGTCACTGCGGGTCGTGTCCGTAAAGAATTAACCTTTAACGAGCTTAATTTACCGCGTAAATGGGCACTTGATGGCCAAATTCCTGCCATTATTATCGGCAGATGTTCTGGCGGACGGCTTATCAGAGTCCTGGCAACTATCCCCCTCATCTAATAAGGTGGGATTTTTTTGTGCCGTATATTATATTTTTGCCCCTACAAGGCTTGACAAACAATCAACTATATATTAAAGTTCTCACATAAAATTATTATTCAGGCTAATTCACAATAAGTGAGTTCAGTTACAAACATTAATTATGTTAACAATCCGACTATCACGAACAGGAAAGCGACACAAACCACAGTACCGAGTTGTTCTTCAGGAACAGGGACGAGACCCATGGAGTCCAGCACTTGAGATCCTAGGAAACTACAACCCACACACCAGCCCAAGTACAGTTGTACTTAAAGAAGACCGAGTAAAGCACTGGCTAAGCGTTGGTGCTCAGCCATCAGAAACTGTCCACAATATGCTGGTAACTGCTGGTATTATTGAAGAAGGAAAGAAGCGATCAGTTACAATTAGCGCAAAACGATCAAAGAAACTAGTTCAAAAAAAGGCAGATGCTGAAGCAGCTGAACTTGAAAGAGCTGAAAAAGCAAAAGCTAAAGCTGAGGCTGAAGCTGCTGAAAAAGCAGCCGCTAAAGAAGCTGCGAAAGCTGAAGCAGAAGCTGCCAAGGTAGCTGTTGAGGAAGCAAAGAAAGCTGAAGCACCTACTGAAGAAGCTCCGGCTACAGAAGAAAAGGCTGCAGAGTAATCCCCTTTTCAATCTTCCCCCAAATATTATTTCTATGCTACTATATTCATAGAGGTAATAGTCTGGATGGAGGAAAGGTCGACCCGTCTCCTATTACTGAAATTCAAAATTTACTGAAAAAGATATGGAAAAAGATCAAGCATTTGTAGAGATGATAGTAAAAGCTATCGTAAACCACCCAGATGACGTTCGAACAGAACGCACAATCGATGAACGCGGAGTTTTAATCACTCTTCACATCAATCAGGAAGATATGGGCTATGTGATCGGACGATCAGGTCAAACTGCTCGCTCAATCCGAACTCTTCTAAAAATCGTTGGAGCAAAGGAAAACGCACGAGTTAACCTAAAAATCTACGAACCAGAAGGATCACGACCACCACGAAAAGAATATCGTGAAAGCGAAGTGTCAAACGAGTCTAGCAACGTTGAAGCATCAGAACCAGCACCAGCTGTTTCTAACGATGACGATATCGATACATCATTCGTTGACAACCTAAGCATTTAATAGAAATAAAAAACTAGCGAAAATTTTCGCTAGTTTTTTTGTTTAATTATCTCTTTTTTCAAAAGTTTCTAACTTTTTAGCTCGCGATCTTCTGATTGAAAAAATAATTAGCAGAATAATTGCCAGAACAGCACCACCACCTTCAATGGCTAAAACCACCCAAAACATATTATTTGGTCTTTACTGCAGTTCCATAAGCAAGCATCTCTGACGCCCCCTGCATAATCATTGAAGACTGGAAACGGACGTTTATAATCGCATCTGCTCCCATTTTTTCAGCGTCAATAATCATTCTTTGTATAGCTTGCTCTCTTGATTCAGCTTGAAGCTGAGTGTATTCAGAAATTTCACCACCAACAATGTTCTTGAGTCCGGCAAAAATATCGCGGCCTACATTGCGAGCACGAACCGTACTACCTCGCGAAATTCCTAGAATTTCCACAATTTCTTTATTTGGAATATTTTCGCTAGTTGTTATAAGCATATTTCAGGATTAGTAATTTCTTATCTCTATATATAACACGATGATTATTTCAAGTCCAATCTATATTTTGTAAATAATCGACTATTTTATTAAAAACTATAATTACTTGCGACACATCAATTCTTTGAATTTCTTCTTTTGTAGTGATCTTACAAGTCAAATCAGAACAAAGTTTTGCCTTTTCCGTACATTGTCTCAAACTTTTAGTTGGATTAAAAGCTTGAGACCAAGTCATATTGACTATTTTAGTATGTTATTGAATTATAGCTTATTTTGATCACAAAAAAACAGATATTTTCATGTCCACTTTTCTAGGTACAGTTCAATGTTTGACTATTTATTAAACTTAAATCGAAGATATTTGATTTTTTCACCTTTCGCCATAAACATTTTTTCAAACCTTGTTTGAATTTCGTGATGGTCAGGAAGGAATTTTGAGTTGTAGAGATCAGTCGTGAATTCTAAATTTTGAATATCTTTGCGTTCGTCTAGCGTTTCAAGTGTGTAGTTGAACACGAAGTTACTATCTGTTTTTAGGTGCACAATTCCACCTGGTTTTATTAAACCTTTGTAAATATTTAAAAATTTTTGATTTGTTAATCTCCGATTCGCTTGAGTTTTCTTTGGCCTTGGCCCGGGGAAGGTTACCCAAATTTCGCTAACTTCATTTTCTGCAAAGAGGTTTTCGATTAATTCAATACGCGCCCTTAAAAAAGCTGCATTTGTAAGGTTTTCCTCAGTTGCTATCCCAGATCCGTGCCAAAGACGGTCACCCTTTAAGTCAACAGCTATAAAGTTTTTATCTTTAAACTCCCTAGCTAGTCCAACCGTATACTCTCCTCGTCCAGCACCAATTTCTAGCACTAATGGATTGTTATTTTTAAAGTATAGTTCGTTCCATCTACCCCTTATTTCGTGATATAGAGGTTTTGTTTTCTCGATCAAATTTTTACGACCTTCGTTAACTGCAAATCGTAACAGTTTTTTTCGCATACTAGTTAACTAAAATTGGTTCACGTTCAAGTTCAACCCCAAATTTTTCCTTCACACCCAGTTGAATCTCTTTTTGTAGTTCAAGGACATCTTTAGTGGTTCCACCGTTATTAACGATTGCTAAGTTATGACGAAGTGACAAGTGAGCGGGCGCACCTTTTTTGTAGCCTTTTACAAAGCCTGCTTTTTCAAGTAGCCAGGCCGCGGGAATTTTAATCTCGTCGCCAGTTCCAAAGTTTGGTACTGGACCTTGTATTCCTAATTGTTTTGCTTTAGCTTGAACATTGTTAAAAGTCATTTCACTCACAATCGGATTTGTAAAAAATGACCCAGACGAAATAGAATTTCGATCTTCAGGATTTAATACCATCGATTTTTCAGCTCTTATCTGCAATACCGTCTCTCGTACAGCACTTAAAACTTCTCGACCATCAGTAAGAGAATCAAGATCGACACTTGTTTTTATACGCTCTTCTAGTTGCGGGTAGGCTATAACCGGTCGGCCGTTTACGCGGAGTTTAAAGGTAACCTCGGTTACGATATATTGATCAAGATATTCACTTTTAAATACACTCTGCCGATAACTTAGTTTGCAATCGCTATTATTGAAGATAATCGTTTCTAGAGTTTCGCGGTCAATAGCCTTTACTTCCACAATAGTTTCCGAAACATCTTGTCCGTAAGCGCCAACGTTCTGAATCGGTGTTGCTCCCACAGTACTAGGGATGCCCGCTAAGGCCTCTACGCCCGCTAGGCCTTCATTTACCACTAAAGACACAAGATCATCCCAGTAAACGCCGGCGCCCGCTGTAACAAGCGCGTAATCGTTTTTTAACTCGGTATTTACAAACTTGATAGCGATTTTAAGTACTAAACCATCAAATCCAGCGTCCTGAAACAAGATGTTACTACCACCACCTAAAATTTGTACTTTTATATTGTTATTTTTAGCAAATTCAAGCGCATCAAGAATTTGCCCCTCAGAAGTTGCTTCCAAAAAGTATTTTGCTTCCCCACCAAGTTGAATAGTAGTATATTTGGACAATTTTACATTTTTTTGAAAATCTTGTTCAGTGAACGCCATATTTTGATTCATTCCACTTATAATTATCACAGCTTATCACAAAAGTCACACCCTGTAAGGACGTGACTTGTATATTTATTACCGATAACCATATTGATTAGCTATTCCAGATAAGGATAACGCATCGGCTAGGAGTTCTTGTCTATTTTTATTTCTTTCAATTCTTTTTTCAGTTTTTCCGATCTCCAATTGAATTTCTGCGATGGTTTTATCTAGCCCAGCTATCTCTTCAGTGTACGTTTTGTGGATATTTGCGATATTTTCATTACTTAAATTTGTGTTTTTGTCAGAAAAAATAAATTTGAGACTTTGTTCTTGGTCTTTTAAAGCTTCAGCTTTTTCTAACTCTAACTGCTTCAGGGTCTCTGTCAATTCTTTGAGATCTGTTTTAAGGTGCTCGATTCGTCGACCACTGATAACCTCATGAGCTTGATTTATCTCACGAATAGGAACCTCTGCTTGCGCTGTTTCTGAAACACCTCCAGCAAGTACTGTAACGAGTGTCAAAGCCTCTAGGTATTTCTTTGCTTTTCCGGATACTTGGTCAAAAGTTCTGGTCCAAGTATCAAGCTGAGCATCTAAAACTCCAGCCGTTGTGTGTATTTGATCAACTGGAGGTAAATTTTCAGGTGTGATATTTACAGGTTCTTTTTCGTACATATTAAGCAGTTAGTTGTGATTCTACAAATGAAGTTTCTTTATCAAAAGTAGCCTGCATCGCATTTGCATCCCGGTTTTGAAAAGCTTCGTGTTTTTCTTTAAAGTTTTCAGTCATAAAACTAAGTTTTGAATAGTCGTTTTCAATAACATCTGAAAGAACTTGGACTTGAGCTTCATTCAAAATTGTAAAAGCTCTTGCCCAAAGTACCTTATCTGTATCCGAAAGATTAGAACTGATAATGAAATCTTGAAGTGGTATGTTTGTCATATTTATTTAATTATAACATAAAATAGGAGTAACAAAAAAACTCACCGTGCTTAGGTGAGCTCTGCTTTCAGTATAGCGCACGCCTTGCGTTCAATTAATCCAATGCCTTGTCTTGAATATCCCATAGTTTTTGCTACTACAGCCATCGATGTAAATCGATTTCCAACTTCATTATTTGGATGATATCTATTCTTTAGCACTTCATACCCAAGAGGATAGAGTGTTTGTAATCTTTCAATACTGCCATTATTGAAGCTATCAATTATGAATCGACACCTTGGTCTAAGCGATTTTGGACTATACTTTGGATAAACTAGATTGTTTAGCATATCCTGTTTCTTGCGTTTTTGATCTCGAGCTTTAGCAACCCTTTGCTCCAGCGTGCGAGCAATTCGTACCGATGTCTTTGAACACTTAAAACTTCTGTCTAAATAATAAAGTAGTGCCCTAATTTTCGCCGAGATATTGCTAATAGTGCTTATTGAATAAGCACTGCAGATGGCAACAAGTGATTCTCGAGACTTCCCATCCAGACAGAAATACCGTTGTGCCATAAGTGCATGTTCAAAGTTGAGAGCTAAAAGTTCCTTGAAGAGGGCATTTTGACGTTCACTTAACTCCATCATAAAACGTTGTTCTTTAAGATAACTGCTTGTTGGAGCAGCCTGATGACCAGAGGACTGTGGCTTGAAATGTCCAGCAGTAATCTTAATTTTACGTTGTTGTAATAGCTTCAGTGATTCTCCTTTCAATTCACGAATTTGCGAGGGAATGAGTTGCAGCTCAACCAAGTTTGGACACTTCACAAGGATAATCTTGATCAGCCAAAGCCTGGGTTGCCCAGCAAGATGGATACGAGTTACGGTAGCATTTAAACCGTTTAAAAATGTCGCATCTTTTCCGTCACGTTCGTGAATCACGATTAACTGACTGCTCAAGTTTTTGGACAAAGGCACCTCTTTTATTGAAAGAACTACGAAACTGAGATTGCCAGCTATCTAATATTTTGTCAATGCTTGTAGCTTTTTGTAAATTACAAAATAGGAAACCGAGTAAACTGTTTATAAACAATTTTAAATTAAACTTGTAACAAAAAAGACCCAGACGAATCCGGGTCTTTTTTACTTGTCTGAAGAAACAACCGTTTGTTTTTTTGTTCTCTTTGTACTAATGCTTCGTTTGTTTTTCACAACTATGTGATTACAACGTCGTATTCCGTATGATAAATCATACGTCGACCTTAACTAGGTCTTCCCTAGAAAGGAGGTGATCCACGCACAGCTTCCGCTACGCGTGCCTTGTTACGACTTAGTCCCTATCGCTGGATTTACCTTCCGCCGCTCTACAGCGACGTTCGGGTACTCCCAACTCTCTTGACTTGACGGGCGGTGAGTACAAGACCTGAGAACGTATTCAAGGCGGCGTGATGATCCGCCTTTACTAGCGATTCCGACTTCAAGGAGTCGAATTTCAGACTCCTATCCGAACTGGGACCGGTTTTAAGGGATTTGCTCCGTCTCGCGACTTGGCTGCCCGTTGTACCGGCCATTGTATCATGCGTGTTGCCCCAGATGTAAGGGCCATGCTGATTTGACGTCATCCCCGCCTTCCTCCTACTTGCGTAGGCAGTCTCCTGCGAAAGTATAACGCAGGACAGGGGTTGCGCTCGTTACCCCACTTAAGGGTACACCTCACGGCACGAGCTGACGACAACCATGCAGCACCTGTATAGCACCCTCGAAGGCGCTCTAATTTCTTAGAGTTTGCAGCTATATGTCAAATCTGGGTGAGGTTTCTCGCGTTGTATCGAATTAAACCGCATGATCCACCGCTTGTGCAGGTCCCCGTCTATTCCTTTGAGTTTTAGCCTTGCGGCCGTACTCCCCAGGCGGAGTGCTTAACGCGTTAGCTTGTTTCAACGGCACTGGAAGGGTCGATACTTCCAATACCTAGCACTCATAGTTTACGGCGTGGACTACAGGGGTATCTAATCCCTTTCGCTACCCACGCTTTCGTGCATCAGTGTCAGGATCGTTCTAGCTATTTGCCTTCGCATTTGGTGTTCTACCCGATCTTAACGGATTTTACTCCTACACCGGGCATTCCAATAGCCTCTCCCGTCCTCTAGTTTTGCAGTATCACCTGCAGCCTCCAGGTTGAGCCTGAAGATTTAACAAATGACTTACAAAACCACCTGCGCACGCTTTACGCCCAATAAATCCGGTCAACGCTCGGGGTCTCTGTATTACCGCTGCTGCTGGCACAGAGTTAGCAACCCCTTTCTGCTGAAGTACCGTCATAATTTCGTCCTTCAGAACAGTCGTTTACGACCCGAAAGCCTTCATCCGACACGCGGCATTGCTCCATCACACTTTCGTGCATTGTGGAAGATTCTCGACTGCAGCCTCCCATAGGAGTCTGGGCAGTATCTCAGTCCCAGTGAGCCGGGTCACGCTCTCACGCCCGGTAACCGTCATAGCCTTGGTAAGCCTTTACCTTACCAACTAGCTGATAGTACATAGGATTCTCTCGTACCGCCGGAGCTTTCAATGATGCAACTCGCGTTGCTCCATCAATATCGTGTATTAGCCCACGTTTCCATAGGTTGTTCACGAGTACGAGGTAAATTACCAATGCGTTACTCTCCCGTTTGCCACTCACGCGATCAGTGCAAGCACCGATGTTGTTCGTTCGACTTGCATGCCTTAGACATGCCGCCAGCGTTCGACCTGAGCCAGGATCAAACTCTCATATAAAGTATTCAAGATAAATCTTGAACCTCTGCTCAGTGTAAATATGCAAGCATATTTACGGATTGTTCGTTGTTTAAACGAATTTATTGAATAGACGTTGTAATCACACAATTGTGAATATTTCTTGTCTTGTTTTGGTTGGTTGTTTCTTCAGTTGTGAAGGTTCTTACTGCCCCAACTAGTATCTGTAATGTTTCTGCTGTTGTTGGGTAGCGGGGGTATATTAAAACATATCTAAAAACTTGTCAAGCGATTCTGGGCTGTGTTTTAGAGGTCTGTTTTTTTGACATAAAAAGAGTGGTATTTAAGGAGAGATTTTGGATTATATAAATGGGCTTTTTATTATTTAGTTTTAGCAAAATTTTAAATTTTTGAGTTCCTGGAAATATATTTTTTTGCTTGATTTTTTATGGGTATAAAATGGGGATAGAATATAAATCTGGTAATAATTTTTATTTTTTTTCTAAACTGAATTTTTTAAAAAAATAAAAAAATGAGCATTACTGATGCTCATTCATTCCAAAATTATCTTATCCTTTTAACAAAGATTATTTATTTGCTTTTTTTGACTGTTCTTCTCGCCATTTTTTTATTTTTCCGTGATCACCTGACAGCAAAATAGCAGGGACTTGTAATATTTTCTTTTTAAGTCCGGTTTTATAATGATATTTCTCGGGTTTTGTGTACTGCGGGTATTCAAGCTGACCTTCTATACTGTGAGATTCTTCATCTAAACTCGCAGACGAACCTAAAACACCCTCTATATGTCGAGCAATCGCATCCGTCATAACCATCGCCGGAAGCTCACCACCCGTAAGTACAAAATTACCAATTGAAAAGGCTTCGTCTGCAATTTCTGCCTCGACGCGAGCGTCAATCCCTTCATAGCGGCCACAGATAAAGATTAACTGGTCATACTTTGCTAGCCGTTTAGAATCGGCCTGTGTAAAAGTTTTACCGCTAGCAGAGGTAATTATAACTCTTGTCTTCTTTGGACTAATTTTCGATTTAATTTTTCGAACCGCACTGTCGATAGGTTGTATGGACATTACCATCCCGGCCCCACCTCCATATGGTGTGTCATCGACTTTTTGATGTTTATCTTTTGAGTACGAGCGTAGGTCGTGTGATTTGATGGTAATTAATTTCTTCTTTTGCGCACGCCCTAAAATCGACGCCTGTGTATAGGGCGTAATAGTTTCTGGAAAAAGGGTAATGATATCGAAACGGATCATAGAGGACTTAGGATGTTTTTGAGAGCAGGGTTTGTAACATGTGTGTAGATTTGTGTGGTGCGTATGTTGTTATGTCCGAGCAGGGCCTGAACATATCGTACATCTGTTCCGTTTTCGAGTACATGCGTAGCGAAACTGTGGCGAAGGGAGTGGAACGTTGCTGATTTTACAACGCCCGCTTTTTTACATGCCATTTGAAAAATCTTTTGCGCAGTACGTGTTGTGAGTTTTCCTCCACGCTCGCTTGCGAAGACAAGATCATTTGGGTCTCTCCCGTTTATAAGCGAGTGAAGATCGTCAGAAAGTGATACTGGGAGGATACTTATTCTATCTTTTTGCCCTTTACCTGCGCGGATCATGACTGTTTTTGAGCCGATATCTAGATGTTGAACACGTAAGGCAACCACCTCACTTATTCGGAGCCCGGCACCGTAGGCAAGCGCAAGCATGGTTTTATGTTTTTTATTTATGACAACGTCTAAGATGCGGAGTATTTCACTCTTCGTCAGCGTAACGGGCAGTCGTTTTTGCCGTTTAGCGATTGGAACATTTAGCTTTGTATGTGATCCGAGCACACGTTGGAGATAAAATTTAATGGCTTGCAAATACACATTTGTTGTTGAGCTCGAAAGTCCCTCTGTTTGTTTTTGTAAAATAAAAGATTTAATATGTTGTTCATTCAGCAATGAGTTATCCGGGCATTCCTTCAAAAATGTATGTAGACAATTCAGATATGATTTTCTCGTTGCAGAGCTATAGTTTTTTAAGCGCAACACGTCTTCCGTTGCGTTTAGTGCCGTCATAATGGTGTTCTCCTCCATATGATAAGTGCTAAGAATAAAAATACTCCCAACGCTTCTACTAAAGAAGGTAAGGAGTTTATGCATATATCTTACCAAGAGGTTAACACCCTCGTCAAGACCGCATATCTTTCCTAATCGGCTATTTATGTGATATGTTTTCGTATAGAAACGAGTTGTCCAAAATGCCTCCGCTTCGCTACGACATTTTGGACAACGGCGCGCGGTTCCCGCTGTTGTACGACCTAGCCTCCGCTACGCTCCGGCACATCGTACAACAGCGGCTATACGAAATTCCGCCTCCAGAAAAATTCCGTTGCACTCCATTTTTCTTCCTGCGAAACTTCGCATAGCCGCGCGCCGTTATCGGAAATAAATTATTTTCCCGCCTTGAAATGGTGAATTTTATAGAGGTCTTTCATGGCCTCTGTTTTTCAACTTGACTTTTTTAATGTATTTGATATTATTTAATGTTTGTTGCATTGGGCACGGACACAACACAGCAGGAGGAAGCGATGGCTGCTTTCGAGATGGGACAGATTCCGAAGGACAAGGGGCGCGGCTGGACCGTGCTCATCGATGGCGAGGAACAGAAGACCGGCAAGGTCGAGATCAGCTCCAAGTTCGGTACATTGATCTACGGGCTGCGGCCGGAGGGCTACGACGGCTGGGCCTTCCGCGAGCAGGGCGGCGGCGGTGCGGTGACCGTGCCGTACGCACGTACGTCCGACGGCGAGCTCCTCGTGGGGCTTCTGCTCGAGAAGCGTGCCAACATGGGCGACGAGCCCGTCTGGTGCGCCATCGGCGGGTTCGTGGATCCGGGAGAGTCGCACGACACAGCACAGACACGTGAAGCGGCCGAGGAGAGCGGACTCGACGCAGCGAAGGCCGAGGAACTCGCGGGCATGGCGACCAACGCCAACCGTGCCTTCTTCGTTGCCGACGCCAGCGTGGGCGAGGGCGTGCGCGCGTACGGCCTGTCGATCCCCTTCGACTGGCTGGAGGCGGACGGCGAGAGCTTCAAGCTCAAGGACGCCGCCCTGATCGCGGGCTTCAAGAAGGCCGACGACATGCGGCTGTTCCCCTGGCGCGCGGCCATCGGCCGTAGCCCGGACGCGCTCGCGCGGTCCGCCATCGCCCAGCTCATCGCGGCGGTGCTGTAGCACTGCAACGAGGGCACAACACAAGGTCGGCAGGAAATCCCACATGGGAGAGTACTGCCGGCCTTCTTCATTTCAATGAGTTGAAAAACAGAGGCCACGAACGTTTGTGGTATTTTCAAAAACTGATAGTAAACCGAGGCGGGAAAATAATTTACATCCGATAACACCGAGTATGCGGTTCAGGCGACATGACTTTTTTATCTTTTTAATGGACTGTCATGTCGCCTTCTCCCAAACCGCGCTTATTGAAATTGAAGGCTAAAACTGGTAAAATAGGTTTGTCTGAAAGCGTAAGTTTGTGCTGGAAATAAGGGCGCGGCTTCGCATACTCGGGAACGTTAAGTGAAAAATAACCACCTAAATTAATAATTCTATGTCTCAAACAACAAAAATTTTACTAACCATCATTTTAACTGCGATTATCGTAACTGCCGGAATCTATGTATTTCTGAAGAGCACGCAGAATGCGGTTAACACGAATGAAGCCACGACAAACGGAGTTGACCAAGTAGAAACAGAAGTATTTACCAATTCAAGCGAGAGCTACTCTGTGAGCTTCCCTGTAGACTGGAATGTTGGCGTAAATGGATCGCCTGATCCGTCCCTCATTGAAACAGTTTACTTCTTCAGGAGTCCCGCGGAGCAAAGTAAAGGCTTTGATGCAGTAAATATTACAACGTTTTCAAGTAAAGGAGCTAGCTACGAAGAACTCCTTGAACAAAATCCAGAACATATAATCAAACAGAGCCAAGGCATGACACATGTCCTAACCTATTCAAATAAGAACTTCCCCGAAGAAACTCGTAAAATTTTTGAACTGATTTCGAACTCATTCCAAGCTAAATAGATGGTTATTCATCACTTAACACGGCATATCCGCAAGGGCTAAAGCCACATTTCAATTCGTTTCACTTCATTGAAACGTCGGGTATGCCGAAACGTTAGGCGAAATTTTAAAGAAATGAGCTAATCGACATTTAAAGTTGGTTTTTGCCCCTGTCGTGTAGCCAAATACCAAGCAGCGAGGATGAGCTTTTTTTGAAGTGAGAATCCTCTATGGCAACGAAACAATTCCTTGAGTCGTGCGTTC
>Ga0210044_10000261_pt1 | contig 78923 bp, 65 predicted proteins | sample CryGey13umfilter_2_FD_183959 | JGI IMG/M metagenome (GOLD analysis project Ga0210044, IMG submission 183959) | Groundwater microbial communities from aquifer in Utah, USA - Crystal Geyser 4/9/14 3 um filter (SPAdes) (version 2) | ecosystem: Environmental > Aquatic > Deep subsurface >... | reverse complement strand
CCTCTTCCCATTCCGAACAGAGAAGTTAAGCCTGCCTGCGCCAATGATACTGCCCCTGTGGTGGAAAAGTAGGTCGTCGCCAAAGACATAAAATAGCTTGCCCTGAAAAGGACAAGCTTTTTTTTTGTGACTGGATTTTTGGTTTATTTAACTAAATATAGAACTATTCCAGACCTTGTATTTTTATTCCAAAAAACGCCTCTTTTTTTATTATCCGTACACCATTTTTTTGTTATTGATTGTCTTGTTATTAATAGAGATTAAAAATTTGCGCAATAAGGCTATAAATATTAAGAAAAGCTGTAAATTGTGCCTTCTTTTTAAGAATTCCATAGTTATGAGCATATTAAAGTAATAAAGTATGAAACGAAAAAATTTACCTTTAAGCTTAGTGTTGATTACCATTGTTTTAGCAGGAATTATCCTGGGTTTTGTCAATTATAAAAGTGGGGGTTATGCCTCATTGATTAACGACGAAGAAGACGCAGTGGTAACAACTATTAAGACATCTTCGGATTATTTGGCTATGATTAGAAACAATCAGTCAAGCGGAGTTATTACACCAGAAGATTATAATAAGGTGCAAAATCAACTTGAGGCATTCGATTCACAGCGAGCCGAATCTCAATTAAAGTGGTCGCAATTAGGACCTGATAATTTTGGCGGACGCACCCGGGACATTATTTTTGATAACAAAAGTGAGAATTCCACGGTTCTGTATGCAGCCGGAGTTTCAGGTGGAATATGGAAATCAATCAATACGGGTATCACCTGGACTAAAGTCAATCAGGCATCTTATAACTTGAATGTTAGCTGTATGGAGCAAGATGCTGACGGTGTTATTTATGCCGGTACAGGCGAACTGTTCAATGCCCAGGATTTCTCTGGCTTGGCTGAAATGGGGTATACTTCCGGGTTTATGGGTCAGGGTATTTATCAATCAATTGATGGCGAAAACTTTCACTTGCTGCCTGCTACCGCACCTACTTTTAATAGTATGTCCAGCGACTGGGCTTATATTAATGAGTTGGCTGTTAACCAGGGAACCAATGGCGTTTTTGCCGCCACGAATACAGGACTAAAATATAGTGCTGATAAAGGTGTATCCTGGGTTACAGTAAAAGATACTGCCGGAACTGATTTAGTGGAAAACGCTTATGATGTTCAGGTTTCTTCCAGTGGAAGCGTTATTGCAGCAATTGGAAACAAATGTTATGTTTCATCGGATGGGGCTATTGATGGTTTTAAGCTCAAATCTACTGGTGACTCGGTAAGTTTACCTGTAGCCAGCGATGTTCGGAGAATTGAATTTGCTTATGCACCTTCTGATCCCAATATTGTGTATGCAAGTGTAATTAATAAGTTTGGTTCAAACTTCGGTATTTATTTATCCGAAGATAAAGGGGATACCTGGAGGGTTATTTTACCTGGTACACCAGCTGTTGTTGTTTTTTATGGACTCGGTGTTTATAATAACGTGATTAAAGTTTTCCCCAACAATCCAAATAAAATTCTATTGGGGGGCCTTGATCTTTGGGAAGGTACAAAAGTTCAGGAAACAGGGTTCTATTCCTGGGTTACGGTTTCTGATTTTTTCTCCGGGAATTTCTCTCCTACATACCTGCATTATAGTCAACACGCCATTACCTTTAGACCTGGCTATAACAATACCTTTTTTGTTGGTAATGATGGCGGAGTCTTTATCGGAAATGTTACTTCAAATGTGTACAGCTACCAAAGCAGTAACCGGAATTACTTTACAACGCAGTTTTATAATGTAGCTGCTTCGGGGCAGGAAAATTATGTTCTTGGTGGCGCCCAGGGCAATGGTTCGATTCTTATAACTAGTGATGGAAATACTTCTAAGCAAGGTGAGATGGTACTTGGCGGAGATGGTGGAGCCTGTGCCCTTTCACTGATTAACAAAAAAATTATGGTCGTAAATGGTGGGGGAAGTAATCTGTTTCGTACAGAAGACGCTGGCTTTACTTACTCAGGTCAGTTTTTAGACGGACTTACCTTATCAGGTACCTTCTTTAATACTCCATTGGCCCTTTGGGAGAGTTTCGATAACCCAAACAGCCGCGACACCTTAGTTTATCACGCTAGAAAAGAGATCCCCGGTGGTACACGCATACAGGTGTTAAGTAAAAACAGCCTTCAGCCTTTTTATTATACCACCCCAACCGATGTTAACTTAAACATCGGTGACTCGTTAAAGATTCGTGATGTTGTATCCTCCAGACTTTTTATCGCAAGCGATAACGTTGTTGGGATGACAAAAGAGCTTCATCTGTTTGCCAAAGAGCCTGAGTGGTTTATCATAGCCAATGCAGCGGTGAGTAATTTTATTGGTGACCCGCAATGTTTGGCCTATTCATCAGATGCCAATCATTTGTTTGTTGGAATGCGTGATGGACGTTTATATCGATTATCAAATCTGGCTTTGGCATATAACTATGCCCGTGCTGATGTAAATAGTTCTGAATGTATCGTTGCAACCCAGGAAATTCCTTTGTACATACCTGGTACCACAACACCAATTACTCAGGTAGTCACCTCCGTATCTGTCGACCCAAGCAATCCTAACAATGTGATGGTCACTTTGGGCAATTATGGAAATGAACATTATGTTCTCTTTACAGAGAATGGCTTAGATGAATTTCCTGTGTTTACCAGCCGACAAAATAATCTGCCACAGATGCCGGTTTATTCCTCTATCCTTGAAATGGCGAATCCGGACATGGCTATAATTGGTACTGAGCACGGTGTTTTCGTGAACGAAAATATCCACAGTACTTCATCGCAATGGGTGAAAGAAGACAGCCTGATGGGTAGTGTGCCAGTGTTCCAGCTACAACAACAGAATGTGGCAAAGGTTGCCGACACTGTGATTTTTGTAAATGGGTCGGAGATTTCGACCGTTGTCTTCCCAGGAACAAGTAACTACGGAATTATTTATGCCGCTACCTTTGGCCGTGGACTTTTGCGCTCGAACACTTATCGTAAACCGGTTGCAATAGATGAGCATGATTTGGGTGATATTTCCCAAATCAGCGAGCTTAAAATGTATCCAAACCCGGTTATAGACCGTGCCACCATTGAATTGGCCGTTGATCAAAATGCTGATATAATACTAACCATATATGATATTGCGGGGCGACAGGTTGATCAGCAATCGTCCAGCGTTCATAAAGGTGATAACAAGATCCAGCTAAACTTGAGTGATCTTAATACAGGAGCTTACGTAATTACTGCCATGGTGGGGAATGCTAAGTATTCGCAGAAATTTATCGTGAAATAATTTGATTGAAATAATAAAATTGAAGGATATGAAAAAGATTTATTCAGTGTTGGGCTTTTTGATGTTAATGTCGTTGGCACTATCAGCACAAACAAAGATATATGCCCCAACGCTTAAAGCCCCGGAGAATGGTAAAATAAACCAAATGCCTGATGTGGTGCTTGATTGGCAGGCTGTAACAGGAATTACCCTGGATATTACCTACGAAGCTCAATTGGCATCTAATATCGATTTTAGCGATGCAGTTACCTTTCCACAGACGGACTTAACTTCAGTACAAACTTCAGACCTGATTTTTGGCCAACATTACTATTGGAGAGTACGTGCCTTCGATCAGAATGATCCTTCTGATTGGTCACAGACATTTTCCTTTCAGGTTGTCTGGACTGTATCGCTACGTTCGCAACCAAGCGATGGAGCCATCGTGGATTCTGATCCTGAAATTACCTGGAACCCAATTACCGGAATTACAAAATATCAGTTTCAGATTGATACGGAATATGCGTGGCACACCGTTGCAAGTGGAGTGAGTACCTCACTTAACTCCAGTTATGTTTTGAATGAAGGCGATATATGGGCTGTAGGTGATGGGGGTATCATTTTACATTATGATGGAACTTCCTGGACTTCTAGCGAAAGCGGGGTGACAGAAGATTTAAAGGATGTTTATTTTGTTGACGCTACTCACGGATATGTGGTTGGAACCTCAGGTACTATTCTGTTTTATGATGGGTCTTCCTGGACAACACAATCTTCCGGTATTAACAGTGATTTACTTGGTGTTAGTTTTGCTGATGCCGATAAAGGTGTTGCAGTAGGTGCCGGGGGTAAAATTGTTGTTTATAATACCGGGATATGGTCTGAAACCACCAGTAGTATTGAAACTGATATTTATGATGTGGCCATGGTTTCAGAAAATAATATCTGGGCCTGCGGTTTGAGTAAAAAAGTACTTCACTTTGATGGTACTACCTGGACGAATCAGGTTGTTGGAACAAAAGATTTTTACGCGATCAGTTTTCAGGATGATAACAATGGTTGGATTGTTGGTAAAGGCGGAACGATTTATCATTATGATGGTGCCGCCTGGATTGAAGAAAATTCCAATACAAACAATGACCTTTATAGCGTTAGCACCTATGATTATAAAGGTTATGCCGTTGGTAAAAGTGGCACCATCCTGGCGCTGGATGGTGGATGGGCAGCTGTTTCGTCAGGAACAACCAAGGCTTTGCAAGGAGTATCTGTTCTTGGAAGTTATGGCGTTATTGTTGGAGCTTCAGGAACCATCTTACTAAAAACTGATGAAGGGTTTAACGGCCCAGCACTCAAGACAATTACACTTTCGTCTGATATAACGGCCTATAAATTATCAAACTTACTTTACGACCAAACCTATTATTATCATGTCCGTGCAATTCATAATGGTGATACATCCGCATGGTCGCAGGTTAAATCAATGACAACAAAAGCCACCGTGACACTCGTAAAGCCCACAAATCAAATGGTGACTGATTTATTAATTCTTTTTGAGTGGTCGAAATATGAAGGTACAATGGAATATATTATTGAGGTCGATGATAATTCAAATTTTACAAATCCTTCTTTGTTTTATTCTGATTCCAATTCCATTTACTTAATCAGCAGTTATTTTGGAACAGAATATTTTTGGCGTGTTGCGGCTAAGAATGCCTTCGATATTTCAGACTGGTCAACCCCGTTCTCGTTCACTACAAAAAATAGTACCACCCTATTGACTCCTGCTGATGGCCAGATTGATGTTTCTTCTTGTCCCAAGTTCACTTGGACTGAAATCATTGGTTCCCCGGAATATGAACTTTTAATTTCCAAAACATCAGATTTTACAGATCCCCTATCCGCAATTGCCCAAACGCCATTTTTGCAATGTGCCGCACAAATGGAAAAGAATACGGTGTTTTACTGGAAAGTTCGTGGAGTTACCTTGCTTGATAGTTCAAATTGGAGCCCTGTTTGGTCGTTTAAAACTGAAGGGTATATTGGTATTGATGAGTACCTGAACAGCGAGGCTGTTTCTATTTATCCGAACCCAAATAGTGGAGACTTTACCCTTTCGTTAGAAAGTTATTCTTCTGATGAATATGGTATTAAGGTGATTGATATTGCGGGAAGAAGCATTTATATAAACACCATCACGTGTTTGCCTGGTGCCAATCAGCTGAACATTTCCTTGCCAAATATCCAACAGGGTATGTATACACTGATGATCTCAAGAGGTGATGAATCGATTACACAAAAGATGTTGGTAAAGTAATAACAACCGATTTTAAAAATCAATAAGGCTTCCCTGAAAAGGGGAGCCTTTTGTTTTTAATACTTGTTGAATCGTTTCCCTAAGCTAAAGTTTAGAAATATTCCCGGAAAAAAAATTTGGTTGTTGTCATCAGCCATAATGTTTAACCCGGTGGGCAATATATCAATGGCGGCTCCCACCTCAAGGGATTTAACCAGGGTGTTTCTGGTTCCAAATTCAAAATTTAAACCTGTCTTTAAATACATCCCCGGATGTAAGGTGATTTCATCTAATCCGGTGGAAAAGGGGGCTCTTCCATATATATAAGTAGATGAGTGCTTTGCGGCATCAAATCGTTCGGTTACTAAAATGTAATTGGAGCCATCTCCGGTAACATCTTCGATGATATACAGATAATAGGGTTTGGCAATACCGAGTGAAAATCCGCCACCATACATAAACCTTAACTCAACGCCTCCCCAATACGGTTTTTGGTTGAGCAACTTTTTCCAAACCATTCCACAGCGTAAGAAAAAGGCATCATTATATTTGCCAAATACATACCGGCGTGAGTTGGCAAAGTATGGATTGATCATTTTCACCTGCTTGTACGAGCGCATACTGAAAAATTCGATTTCAAACATGCGTGTTTTAAAATAGGTGAGCCGTTTTCCTGTTCTGAAATTGGCTCCAAAACCCAAATTATGAAAGGTGAGGCCGTAAGTGATTTGCTTGTTATATAAAATTTTGTTTTCTAAGGTATCAATTTCTTCGGTATCAAATTGACCTAATACAGTTAACCCGGAAAACAACAATAAAATGATTAACGGTATTTTCCGGGAATAATGCATTTGTATAAGAATTCTATTTGATGAGATCATCAAATATCAACCAAAGGCTTGCCAAAGCACAAGGGTAAACTTAATACTTGGCTTCTTTTTGATACTTTTGTGTTTCGCCGTAAGCTGCACATTTGCTGGAAGATTTACAGGAACTGGCAAGTACAACAATGAGTAAAACGGTTGATATCAGGACGATTAATTTTTTCATAACTTTACTGAATAATAATTGTTAGCTATCGACAAAGGAAAGCACATTTTGCTTAATTAACAAGATTTTTATGATTTTATTGCCCCTTATGGTTAAAAATTTACAAATGACTAGAAATAACGTTGAAATTGAAGAAAGTTGGAAGCAGGTCCTGTCGGAAGAGTTTGACAAACCTTATTTTTTAAAACTGGTAGATTTTATCAAAGCAGAAAAAAAACAACAGATTATTTATCCTCCCGGGCCGAAGATATTCTCCGCCTTCGCACATACGCCTCTTTCAAAAGTAAAAGTGGTTATTCTTGGACAAGATCCTTATCATGGCGAGGGACAAGCTCATGGTTTGTGTTTCTCAGTGCCGGATGGTATTGCTATTCCTCCATCATTAAAAAATATTTATCAGGAGCTAAAAGACGATTTGGGAATAGAAGCACGCAAGTCTGGTAACCTTGAAAACTGGGCCGATCAGGGAGTGTTGTTGCTCAATACTACACTCACTGTCCGCCGGGCGGCACCTGCTTCTCACGCGGGGCAAGGTTGGGAAACATTTACCGATGAAGTAATTAAAGCCATTTCCCTCAAAAAGAATGACGTTGTTTTTATCCTTTGGGGAAATCATGCAAAGAAAAAGCAAGTTCTAATCAACACCACTAAACATGTGGTTTTAACGGCGGCCCATCCTTCGCCTTTATCCGCTTATGCTGGTTTTTTTGGATGCAAACATTTTTCAAAAACAAACAACATTCTCAAAAAGATAGGTTTAGAACCTATTCGTTGGTAAATATTTTATTGTGAAAAGTTAACGGTGTAATTAATTTTGTAGTTTTACCCCGCATAACTTAAAAATATTTATTTATGAGAAAAATTACACTGTTTTTGTTGTCATCGTTGCTTTTTTCCATGACAATGTATGCAGGCGGATATCAAGTGCGCTTGCAAGGAAATAAGCAGAACGGAATGGGACTAGTGGGTACTTCATTAAACATGGGATCCAGTTCTATCTTTTACAACCCTGGGGCTCTCTCTCTAATGAAAGACAAACTTCATTTTGAATTGGGAGCAAGCGGGATTATGTCCAACGTTGATTTTCAACGTGCCGGGTCAAATGAAAATTACCAGACAGACAATCCAATGTCAACACCTTTTTATGTTTATGGTGCAGGCAAAATTAACGACATGATTGCTGTTGGGGTTGGGGTTTACACTCCTTATGGCAGTACATCAAAATGGGACGATGATTGGACAGGTAAATTGTTGATTCAAAACATTGCGCTCAAAGCCATCTTTGTTCAGCCAACTATTTCGTTTAATTTCAATGAGAAGTTTGGTATCGGGGCCGGATTTATTCTGGCCATGGGTGATGTGGAAATTAATAAAGCCTTGAATTATTCTGGTGATGCAGAAGCTAACCTGAAAGGTTCAACCACAAGTTATGGTTTTAACATCGGCGCCTTTTATAAAGCCAGTGAAAAGCTTGCGTTTGGAGTGGATTATCGCTCAGAAATAATGATGAAAATGGAAGGTGGTGATGCAACGTTCACCGTTCCATCAGCTTTGCAGACTACCATTCCAAAAGCCAACAAATTTGATGCAGAACTACCCCTGCCGGCTAACCTCGACTTCAGTGTTTCTTATCAGGCCACTGAGCAGTTGCTGCTTGCATTCGAACTCGACTGGGTGATGTGGGGAACATACAAATCCCTCGACTTTACCTTTGAGGAACAAGGAGCCTTGTTAAATTCAACCAACCCACGCGAATATAAGGACACTTTTATTCCACGTATTGGTGCTCAGTATAGCTTAAACGATCAATTTCAACTCAGGGCTGGTATGTATTACGACCAATCGCCTACAAACGAGAAGTATTTTACCCCTGAAACGGTAAGCTTAAACACTTTTGCTTATACCCTTGGCCTTTCATACAGTCCCATCGAAAAACTGAGTATTGATGTTTCGTTTTTACAACTATTTGGTCAAACAGCAGAAAAGGAATATACTCCAAGTAACTTCAAAGGAACTTATCAAACAATCGTTTATATTCCCGGAATTGGTGTAAGCTTTAAGTTTTAATTTTAAAAAGAAAGAATCATGAAAATTAGATATTTATTTTATTTGGCATTGCTGGCTTTTATTGTTTCATGTAAGCCTGAAGTCAATGAATTTACCCCAAGCAACGGATCTGCCGATTTTAAAACTTATGTGGCACTTGGTAATTCGCTTACAGCTGGTTATGCTGATGGCGCACTTTATACATCGGGACAAAGCTATAGCTGGGCCAATATTTTAGGGCAGCAATTAACTACGGTAGGAGGACAACCCTTTGTTCAACCTGTAGTGACAAGCGAATTTGGCGTATTGCCCGGAAAAAGAAAACTTGGTTTTAGTGTCGATTGCCTTGGTGTAACCAGCCTGGGGCCTGTTTTGGATAATGGAGAACTCGATCCCTGGTCAAATCACATCGATTATGCAGTAAATAACATGGGTGTTCCCGGAGCCAAAGTTGCTCATTTACTGGCTCCTGGTTATGGAAACGCCGCGAACCTGCAAGCAGGCTTGGCGAATCCATATTTTGTAAAGTTTGCTGCATCTCCTGATATTTCAGTGGTTGCTCAGGCCATGTCCATGTCGCCTACTTTCTTTTCTCTTTGGATTGGAAATAACGATGTACTGGGTTATGCTACATCAGGGGGAGCCGGCGATGTTATTACTCCGACTGAGCAGTTTGGACAATATTATAATATGTTGGCTCAAACCCTGGTCACTGGTGGTGCAAAGGGGGTTCTTGCCAATATTCCTAGTATTACCAATGCGGCTTTTTTTACAACCATTCCTTATAATGTAATTGCCATCCCCGATTCGATGCAATACGCGGTAGATTTTTTAAACGCGAGTTACGCACCTTATAATGCCGCAATGGAACAAATGGGTAAACTTTACCGCATTCATTTTGAGTTAGGCCCCAACCCAATGGTTATTATGGATCCGGGCATGGAAGGTGTTCCGGCACAATTGCAGTTCCGCCAAATGACTTCCAATGAACTTGCTTTGTTGACCCTGCCTCAGGATTCCATTAAATGTGCTACCTGGGGAAGTGGTGTTCCTGTGCCAAACCAGTACATCCTGACCGAAGCTGAAATTGACAACATTACCGCAGCCACCATTGCTTTTAATAACATCATTAAACAAACTGCAGATGTTAACGGCCTGGCATTCGTTGATTTTAACGCCATTATGGTTGATATTTCTGCCAATGGTTTAATCTTCGACGGTATTACATTCTCCACAAAATTTGTAACCGGAAACTTGTTTTCACTGGATGGAATTCATTTGACACCTCAGGGAAATGCCCTGGTAGCAAACTATTTTATCGATGCTATCAATGCACAATACACCGCCCAGATACCAAAAGTATCCGTAGCGAACTATCCCCCTATTGTGTTTCCATAATTTTTAAAAAAAAGAAGCGGGTCGTTTAGGCCCGCTTTTTTTTTGATGGTTTACCAACTATAATCACATTCGTTCCACAACTTACGCTGCTCGTCCGTGGTGATGTTCTTCGCCTCGTCGGGAGTGTATTTGTTTGATGTTTTTGAATACATGCAATCACAGAAATCGGTGGCGTCACGATCTTCAACTCCCCGGTCTGTCATAAATTTCATACAATTCGATTTCCATTCTTTTTGTTGATCGACACTCCAGCTCGATTGCTTGGAATCGCAATTACAAGCACTGATCATCAATAGAAAGCCTGTGATTAACAAGGCTGCTTTTAAGGTTTTCATAGGTTTAAGATTTTATTTTATGACACATTGTGATTTTTTCCCCATCGCAGAAGTCAAAAGTAAAAAATTATTCAACGTAAATGTCTTTACATTTGCCAATTAAACTACTGATCACATTGATATTTATGAGGAAAATTTTATTTGTCACCAATAATCAACATAAATTGATTGAAATAAAGACCATTTTAAATGGTATAATGGAGGTCTTAAAGCTAAGTGATATCCATTTTTATGAAGAAATTCCTGAAACAGGGCAAACGCTTAAAGAGAATGCTTCACAGAAATCACATGCCATTTTCGATCAATTTCAAATTGACTGTTTTTCGGATGATACAGGACTCGAGATTGATGCTTTAAATGGACGGCCCGGTGTTTATTCAGCCCGATATGCTGGTGAAGGGTGTTCTTTTCACGACAACGTGGTGAAGGTGCTCAAAGAGATGGAAAATGAAACAAACAGGCTGGCCAGGTTTCGAACCGTTATTTCATTGATTTTAAATAAGAAAGAATATTTTTTCGATGGAGTAGTGGAGGGTGAAATCACCCGGTTTGAAATGGGAAATTCCGGCTTTGGCTACGATCCTATTTTTCGTCCGTTGGGGTTTAATAAAACGTTTGGTGAAATACCTGACGATGAAAAGAACGCCATTAGTCACAGGGGAAAAGCAGTACAGAAATTAGCATCATTTTTATCTGAAAGGATTTGAATGCGATCCACTAAAACATTGCTTCAATAGCGGTTGAGAAAAGTTCGCCTATTGACATTCCCATGGCATTGGCTTGCTGAGGAAGAATGCTCGCGTTTGAGATGCCCGGTACGGTATTGATTTCGATAAAATAGATTCCGTTTGCCGAAACAATATAGTCAATCCTGACAAACCCTTTGCAATTCAACTCTCTGTACAAAAATGCCGACAAAGCTTTAATGTCGAGTTCTGCTTGTAATGGAAGGTTCACAGGAGGCGTTATTTCATCGGCCATCCCTTTGGTATATTTGGCCTCATAATCGAAGAATTCTTTTTTGCTAATAATTTCGGTCAATGGAAAAACAATCAACTCCTTCTTCTTCATAATCAATCCACAGGCTATTTCCCTTCCATCAATAAATTCCTCAATAATAACGCGGTCGCCTTCTTTAAAGGCAATGGAAATTGCACCGGGCAATTCTGAACTGTTTTTCACCTTTGTGATCCCCACGCTTGAACCGCTACAGGCTGGTTTTATGAATAGTGGCAGACCCAGGCTTTTGGTTATTTCGGCATAGGGTATAGGATCGCCTTTTACGTAAGTTAAAGATTTTGCAAGGGTGATACCATAAGAAGACACAAATTTATTGCACAAAAACTTGTTGAATGTGAGTGCTGAGACATCCGCGCTACAGGATGTATAAGGCAACCCCAGCATGTCGAAGTACCCAAGTAACTTGCCATCTTCTCCGGGAGTGCCATGGATGGCATTAAAAATTCCATCAAACCTGATTTTTTTACCATCTATTAAGGAAATTGAAAAATCTCCGCGGTCTATTTCAACTGTTTCCCCGGATTTATCTTTGTAATACCAGCGGTCTCTGGTAATCACAACCAGATAACCTTTAAACCGTTTTTTATCGAGATTGTCAGCAACTACCTGAGCACTTTGGATAGATATTTCATACTCACCCGAATAACCTCCACATACAATAGCAATATTTTTCATTTCCACCCGATTATTTGTTAATAAATCAATAGCAATTGATAGCCCAAAGGTAGACGCTTTTTTAGTTCGTTGTGTTTTATTCACCACGATTCATCTTCAAATCTCACGGCAGTGGTCAACTTAATTCAACTCAATTATTGTTACCTTTGCCGTTTTAACAATAAATTCCTGTAAACAAAGTTTATGGGTAGTTGGAAGTTAGCAAATTCATTTGATTTTTTTCTGGAATGGGTTCATGGTATTTTTTAAGGAAACGAAAATTTTATCTTCATATTTTATTGGCTATTGGCCTCAGTCTCATTTTGCTATGGATTGTGCTTAAATCCCTGGATGCCTTCACCCGGCATGGGCAGGTTTTTCTGGTTCCTGATTTTGAAGGCCAGTCGCTTAACGACATTGAAGGGCAAGGTTACTACGAGTATTTTTCTTTTAAAATTATCGATTCTGTTTATTTTAAAAACAGGAAAAAGGGATCTGTTGTTTTACAAAACCCCCTGCCCGGTGCCAAGGTAAAACAGGGTCGACATATTTATTTAACCGTGGTGGCTCAATTGCCAAAGAAGGTCCTGATGCCAAATCTGAAAAACCTGAGTTTGAGGCAGGCATTGGTTACGCTTGAATCAAAGGACCTTGAGGTTGGAGAGTTAGAGTATATTGAATATTTTGCCAAAAATGCCATTATCGATCAATTATTAGGTGAAGAGCCCATTGAACCTGATACTGAGATTCCAAAAGGTTCCATCATAAACCTGGTTCTTGGCAAAGGAGAGGCAACCACCCAGGTGCCAATGCCACTTTTGATCGGACTTACCACCGAACAGGCGGCTGCTTTACTTCATTATCATTCGTTAAATGTTGGTCAGGAATATTTTATAGAAGGATTTGACCCCATACATTCCAGGGTTTACAAAACCGAACCCGATGTACTTAGCAGAGGTTTGCTTGTCCTGGGTGAGAAAGTAAATTTGTGGTATCGCTCTGATGAGTTGGTTAATTTTGATGAGTATGTGAGACAATTTAAGGTGGATTCGCTTCTTCGCGACACCGTTTTTAATAAAAACTACCAGATTGAAGATGAATATTAAACACATCCTATGGATAGCATTGCTGCTTTTTGGCTTCCAGGCTCATTCACAAGTGGTTCTTGTTGGATTGCAAACCAATGAAGCCGTGCGGATGGAAGCAAATAAGCTGAATGCCGAAACAGATTTTTGCAATTGTAAATCCGAAGAAATTATTCAACCTGCACTGAGCCTTCCATTTTTTGATGATTTTTCTGTTTCTACAATTGTTCCCAACACTCAACTCTGGGAAGGCAGATCTGTTTTTATTAATAAGGATTTTCCATTCCTGCCTCCTAATCTAGGTGCAGCTACTTTTGATGCAATCGATAGCTTAGGTGCTGTGTATACAGATGCCGTTTGGTTTCCTCCTACAGTTGGCGACAGACTTACCTCCCGGCCAATCCGTCTCGATAGCGTAACATTAATACAGCGAGCCTTATCTCCAGCCGATTCCGTGTACCTGAGCTTTTATTACCAGCCCCAAGGTGTAGGCAACGATCCGGAGCCCTGGGATACATTGGTATTGGAGTTGGGCATACCTTCCGGCGATTCAGCTTTCGTTCGCATGGACTCAATTAAAGTAATTGCCGATTTGTTGATGGAAAGCGGACAAGAAGCCTTTGTCATGTTCGATACGTTGTGGGCACCAGTTTCTCTGGGATGTAATCCATTGGTTTATATGATCAACTACGATCCTGAACCCATTGTCAGGGGCGACTCAATTACAATACTATGCGATTCGGTCTATGAACCGGTTACCAGTTGGGAAAAAGTTTGGTGGTCGGAAGGGATGAAGTTGTCAGAATTTCAACAAATCTATGGTAAAAATTTCGTTCAGGTGATGATCCCTATTTTGGATACCACTTGGTTCAACCCTGCTTTTCAATTCAGATTTTTCAATTATATTTCGATAGCTACCGATATGTACCCATTTGAGAAAAGTAATGGGGATCAGTGGAATGTTGATTATGTGTACCTCAATTACAACCGTTCGGCAGCCGATACCACTTACCGAGCCCTGGCTTTTTCACAGCGTGCGCCTTCGTTTCTTCGCGACTATCAGGTGATGCCTTACCGGCAATATAGGGACGATCCTACCAATTCGGTTAGTCAGCAGTTCAGAATGTACATTTCAAATCTGGACAACGTTGCGCACAACACGGCTTATGAATACCATGTAAACCAGGTGAATGGCAGCTATGGCTATCGCTACGATGGTGGCAGTTGCAACCTGTCCCCATCTTATGAAGATAGCCTTCAGAGCTGTGTGACCTGCCCTGCTCATGCCTGCCCGCCTGTACAGGCATTGTTTAACATCGATTATGAATTGGATACCACTTCCTATATAATAAAACATTACATCAGCGATTCGTCTGATCAGAACCCCATCGTTGACTCCGCCATTTATCGCCAGGGTTTTTATAATTATTATGCGTATGATGACGGCACACCAGAGCTGGGTTTAGGTCTGAGCCCAACCGGAAGTTCTTTGGCCTATCAGTTTATTGTTTCTATGCCCGATACACTCCAGGGTGTTCAAATGTATTTTAACAAAACACTGAATGATGTAAACGAAATTTACTTCAAGTTAAAGGTGTGGAGCGATAACAATGGACAACCGGGTGAAGTAATATACGAGCAAGAAAATGTAAAGGTAGCCTGGGCAAATGGTTTATATCATTTTTATCCCTATATGCTTGAAAATCCAATCATTGTTTCAGGTACTTTTTATGTGGGATGGGAAAAATATACCAGTAGTTTTCTGAATATTGGTTTCGACTCGAATAACGATAAGAGTGATAAAATATTTAGTAACTCAGTAGGTGAATGGGAAACCAGCCAATTTGAAGGAGCACTATTGATACGGCCCATCGTTGGCTCGCGATCTGTGTTGGGTATTTCTGAAGCCTCCTCCTCTTCCATCACTCAAATCAAGGTATATCCAAACCCTGCTTCCACCTGGTTTTCAATCGCACAATCCGACCTTGTGAATAATTCTGAGCTTCAACTCGATATAGTTAATTTACTTGGAAAAAAAGTGATGACACAAAAAGGCATCGGGCAGCAGGTTAATATTGAAAAGCTCCCTTCCGGACTATATGTTGTCAAAATCCAGGGCAATAATCGCTACTATACTGCAAAGCTGTTGATCAATAGGTAAATATGGAAAAATTAGACGATTTTATCGAAGAAGATAATTCGGAGTTATACGAACATCACCATATTGTTGTTGATCCCGGACAAACACCACTACGTGTTGATAAGTTCCTGTTTAACAGGATTATGAATGTTTCGCGTAACAAGGTGCAACAGGCTGCCAAAGCAGGAAACATTCTTGTTAACACCAAACCCGTAAAATCAAATTATAAGATTAAACCTGGGGATGAAATTTCTGTGGTGATGACCTATCCTCCACGCGATGTGGAAATCTCCCCTGAAATAGTCCCATTCGACATTGTTTATGAAGATGATGATGTGTTGGTCGTTAACAAACCCGCTGGTGTGGTGGTGCATCCCGGTTATAACAACTACACGGGAACATTGCTTCACGGGCTGGCTCATTATTTCAAAGAAACCAATCAGCTTGAAAAGGTAGAAAATGGCTTTGGCTATCTGGTTCATCGAATCGATAAAGACACTTCAGGACTCTTGTTGGTAGCGAAAAATGAACAGGCGCAAACACGTTTGGCCAAACAGTTTTTCGATCATAGTATCCAACGTACATACAATGCACTGGTTTGGGGAGATGTAGAAGCCGAAGAAGGAACCATTGTGGGACATATTGGCCGCAGTTTGAAAGACCGTCGCGTAATGACAGTTTTCCCTGATGGAGAGTATGGAAAAGAAGCCATATCGCATTATAAAGTACTTAGGCGCTTTGGCTACGTTACCCTGGTAGCTTGCCAACTGGAAACAGGACGAACGCATCAAATCAGGGCTCATTTTCGTTATTTGGGCCACCCGCTGTTTAATGATGCCATGTATGGCGGCAATGCAGTTCTTAAAGGAACCACCTTTACCAAATACAAGCAGTTTGTAAGCAATTGCTTTAAAATTATCCCACGACAGGCATTACACGCCAAATCACTTGGTTTTGAGCACCCGATGACTAAAAAGCATTTGTATTTCGAATCAGAATTTCCTGCTGATTTTCAGGACGTAATTGAGAAATGGACTGGTTATACCTACAATCACGAGCTGGGTTAACCCGGATCCTTCGTAAACTATTTGATTAAAAATACTTTATAACTGTTGTTTTGGTCTGACGAGGTAAACCTGATAAAATACATGCCTGATCGGTTTGTACTCATATCGATGATCAGATAATTGGTACTGAGTTCTGCAATGGTAAATTTTACTTTATTTCCCATCGCATCAAATACACCTAGCTCTATATTTTCGGGCAGTTGATGGCCAAAGGCAAGTTTGAAAGATCCATTTCCGGGGTTTGGTGAAATATTTGGCATGACATGGATGTATTTTTCCCGCGTCAGCGTGTCGGCATTGGAGGACGAAAATGCCCGAAGTGTAACATTGTAATCTCCTGCTTTTGAATAGGTAATGTTGCCAGGATCCATCGTCTCAGAGTAGGCAGGTTCACCACCTTGAAATTCCCATTCATAGGATGAAATGTTGCCAAATGACGTGTTTGTAAACGTGATGGACCCACCCATTAGAATGGTCGTTGTTTCGGTAGTAAAGAAGGCTAGTATTTTGTTGGTGTCCAGATCTGATCCTGGTAATGTAAGGACCTCTGTATGGTCGGGATCGAGCCAGTATGACAATACCCTGGTGCTATCATTTACCGTTGTTGGTTGCCAGGAAACACTTAATTTTCCATAATAATCGGCGTCATCCAAAAAAGTACAGGAAGCACCTCCTCCGGTCAGGCTGCCGACCACCAATCCATTCTGGTCAAAAATCGGACTTCCCGACGATCCTCCTTCAGTCACACCATGACCGTTTTGGGTTTCGCTCCAGTAAACCCGCCAATATTTTCCTTCAGGATCCTCCGAAACAGAATTGTAATAGGATGAAACCAGCGGCGCGGTGAAGGTAGAAATCATTTTTACATCGCCTTGAGGATGGTGAATGGACACACCTGACAAGGAAACATCTCCAGATCGGTTCCATCCGTTATAATAAGGATTGTCGATGGGCACATTTTGGTTTAGTAAGAGAAGCTTAAAATCCGATCCAGCACTGGTTCCAGAAACACTGTTTGCTAACAATTTCGATCCGCTGATCGTTTGAGCTTCAGGTTCAATTACAAGTTTCTCACAGCCTGCAGCTTCATAATTAAAAAAGAACAACCAATTGGAATAATCAATAATCGTGGCTGTTTCTCCACAATGGTTAGCAGTTAAAAAATAAGCAGTACCATCAAGGCGGGTGTTGTTGATTAGTGTACCGGTACACCAAAAAGTCTGGCTTCCCTGCTTGACCAGAATCCTGGACACCCCTTTTTTTTGTTGTTGCCAGTCATCACCTTCTGCACAGTTTACTTGTACCTCACAAATGCCTGCACCACCAAAATCTTTTTCATCTTGTGTGGGTAGTTTCAATCCGATTTCAGCAGTTTCAAAGGGTAATGAGTTCTTTTTTTTGCATGTATTCAATTCAATGGTGATATCATCACCTTCAACAAAATCGGTGCACAAGTATTCTGCATTGTTTAGCGAGGTGAAGGCTCCCCTGGGGTGGGATTTATTAGGGCCGTAAATAAAAAGCCTATCTCCTGATTGTAGATTAAAATGGCTCAAATAAAGGTTCAACGCAAAAGCATCCGCTACATGATAGGTAAGGCGCCAAATAAAAGAAGAAGTCGAAATGCTGTCCCAGATGCCTGCTTTATTTAAGTTGTATTGACTTACATCCAGCGTATAACCAGCTTGCATGGGTTCTTTTTCATTCCTTGGTTTCGCTATATTTATGGTGTTTTTTATATGAATGATAGGTGGGTCAAACAGGCTTTTTTCATTAAACGAAACGGGTGTTCCATTCGGTCTGTTTTGTGCCGCAGTAAAAACAGGTGTAAGTACTAGTAGCAGGAAACAGGTGAAGTATTTTGTTTTTCCAGTCAGCATTTTATCTGTAAATTTTGAATTTCCCCAAGTGGTTTAGCCCAATTGCCTTACAAAAGTAGCCATTTATTACACCTAAAAACAGAGTGATGATATAAAATCATCACGTTGTTGACTAATAAACACCGTATTGCATTCATTTTACATTTCACTTGACATGCGGGTGGTATTTAGCCTATTTTTGGCAAAAATAAATTCCATGATTGTTGTTACAGGAGCTGCCGGTTTTATTGGCAGCATTTTGGTGGCTAAACTCAATAGCCTGGGATACGAAAACCTGATTTTAGTTGATGATTTCTCCAAAATAAACAAAGAAAAAAATCTCGCCCGCCGGAAGTATATCAAAAAAGTGGAAAGGACTGAGTTTTTTAGTTGGTTTGACGATTATTATTTCAACGTTGATTTTGTTTTTCATATCGGAGCCCGAACCGACACCGCTGAGTTTAACCAGAAAATTTTTGATGAACTGAATGTAAAATATTCTAAGGAAATTTTTAAACGGTGTACCTTGCATGGCATTCCGCTCATTTATGCTTCCTCAGCCGCTACTTATGGAATGGGTGAGTTTGGGTTTAAAGACGAGCATGCCATTGTAAGTAAGCTGCAACCCCTGAACCCTTACGGTGAGTCGAAAAACAATTTTGATAAATGGGTCTTAAAGGAAAAACGGTTTCCTCCGTTTTGGGCCGGTTTGAAATTTTTCAACGTGTATGGCCCCAACGAAAGCCACAAAGGTCGGATGGCTTCGGTGATTTTTCACGCTTATCATCAAATCCTGAAAACAGGTAAAATGAAGTTGTTCCGGTCGCATAATCCGGAATTTAAGGACGGGGAGCAGTTGCGCGATTTCATTTATGTGAAAGATTTAGTCGATGTGGTGATGTTTCTTTTCAGAAAACAACCACAAAGTGGGCTGTATAATCTGGGAACCGGCAAAGCACGATCGTTTCGCGATTTGGTTTTGGCCACATTTAATGCCATGGACAAAGAACCTGTTATCGAGTTTATTGATACTCCCGCTGACATTCGCGATAAATACCAGTATTTTACAGAAGCCAACATGAGTAAGCTTTTGAAAGCCGGTTATGCTGAGCCTTTTACCTCGCTAGAAGATGGTGTTGAAGACTATGTAAAAAAATACCTGAAGAAAGTGAACGTGCAATAAAGAGATGTCATAAAATACACGGGTCAAGCATTTCCTCCTTGTATGACGGCACTTCCCAGACAGGTTCTTTCGGCTTCGTCGTATATTACGGCAAACTGTCCGGGAGCGATTCCAGAAATCTGAACATCAGAAATAATTTGATTGCGAGCTTCATCTCGAACCAGGATTCCCGAGTTAAATTCAGGTTGGTGTCTTATCTTAAATTTTATTTGGCTCAATCCTGGATTATCGCTTTTTGGATTGATAAAATGAAGCGGTCCTAAATTAATTTCATTTCCATATTGAGCAATGGGGTCGTATCCGTTTGAAACATAGATGATATTATTTTCAATGTCTTTTCTCACGACAAACCAGGGGCCTCCACTCAAACCCAATCCACGCCTCTGTCCGATGGTGTGAAACCAAAATCCATTGTGCTCACCCAGCATTTTTCCGGTTTCCAACTCAACAATGGCACCCGGCATCTCGCCCAGATGTTGCTTGATGAAATCATTGTAATTAATTTTTCCAAGGAAGCAGATTCCCTGGCTGTCAGGACGGTTGGCACTCGGGAGTTTCATGTCGACCGCCAGTTGACGCACTTCCGATTTATTCAGGTGTCCGATTGGAAACATCACCTTTTTAACCTGGTCGTAATTTATTTGCCCCAGGAAATAGGTTTGATCTTTTACCCGGTCGTTGGCGGTGGACAAAAAAGTGCCTTCGTCTGTTTGATAGGTGTTGGCATAATGCCCTGTGGTGATGATATCGAACTCCTTGCCAAACCTAAGATTAAACGCGCCAAATTTTATCAGCAAATTGCACATGATGTCGGGGTTGGGTGTTAACCCCATCCTGACTTGATCAATGGTGTATTTCACAACGGTTGCCCAATATTCTTCCTGCAAATCGACTACCGTAAAACGACAGCCATATTTTTTCGCGATCCAGGTGGTGATTTCAATATCTTCTTCCGATGGACAATCCATGAAGGCAGACTGGTCCTCCATTCCAATTTTAATGTAAAAAATGTGCGGGTCGTAGCCCTGGTCTTTTAACAAAGGAATGGTAACAGAACTATCAACGCCACCAGAGACCAGTGAAGCAATTTTCATTCAATTTGATTTTAGGCTGCAAAGATCAGGAAAATTTCTCTTTCAGATAAAAACGATAACGTGTCTAAATTGTAATTTGATCATTTTTTGAACGATATGTTTGCTTATTTTTGATACTTTATAACCATTACAATTTTTAAACCACATCATCATGTACGGAGATTTTAAAACACATTTATCAAAAGAGCTTGCAGAGATCAAAGAAGCCGGTTTATATAAAAACGAACGCATCATTGTTAGCCCGCAAGGTGCTGAAATAGAACTCGATTCGGGCCAGAAAGTACTCAACTTTTGCGCCAACAATTATTTGGGATTGTCCAATCACCCCGAGCTTATTGCTGCTGCCAAAGAAGGACTCGACAGCCATGGATACGGCATGTCGTCAGTTCGTTTTATCTGTGGGACTACCGATATTCACAAAGAACTGGAACAAAAAATAGCCAATTTCTTTGGTACGGAAGACACCATCCTGTATGCTGCTGCCTTTGATGCCAATGGAGGCGTGTTTGAGCCTTTGTTAGGCGAAGAAGATGCCATCATCTCCGACAGCCTGAACCATGCTTCCATCATCGATGGAGTGCGCCTCTGCAAAGCACAGCGCTACCGTTATCCCAATGCCGACATGGCCGCTTTGGAGGAAGAGTTGATAAAAGCACAGGCCCAGCGTTTCAGGCTGATTGTCACCGATGGGGTTTTCTCCATGGACGGCAACACGGCTCCCGTGGATAAAATTGTTGCCCTGGCCGAAAAATACAACGCCATGGTCATGGTGGATGAAAGCCATTCGGCCGGTGTTGTTGGAAAAACCGGACGTGGGGTAAGCGAACATTTTAACATTTTTGGTAAGATCGACATCATCACAGGCACTCTGGGAAAAGCCTTTGGTGGGGCAATAGGAGGTTTTACCACCGGAAGAAAAGAAATCATAGAACTGTTACGGCAGCGTTCGCGTCCTTATTTATTTTCCAATTCACTTCCTCCCATGGTGGTGAGTGCGGGAATCAGGATGCTTGAGATGATGAGCGATACCAACGAACTTCAGGACCGCCTCCATGAAAATACAAAATACTTCATGGAGAAAATGTTGGCTGTTGGGTTTGATATAAAACCTACCCAGTCGGCTATTTGTGCCGTGATGTTATACGATGCAAAACTTTCGCAGGAAATGGCCACCAAACTGTTGAAGGAAGGTATTTACGTGATTGGGTTTTACTTTCCGGTGGTGCCAAAAGGAGGCGCTCGCATCAGGGTGCAATTATCGGCGGCACACAAACGCGAAGACCTGGATAAAGCCATCGCCGCCTTTACCAAAGTTGGAAAAGAACTAAACGTGTTGAAGTAGAATTAAAACCCGGGGCAGATACTGTCTGCCCCAAAATTAAATACATTAAAAGTGATCTTTGGAATAGGTACCGATATTATTGAAGTAGCACGGATGGAGCGGGCTTTGGAGAAAAGTGATGCCCTGATGAAGCGTATTTTTACCGAGCGGGAGCAAGCTTACTGTAACAAAGGCGTGGTCACCCGTTTTCAATGCTACGCGGCCCGATTTGCTGCCAAAGAGGCTTTTTTTAAAGCACTTGGAACCGGTTATCGTTATGGGATGGCCTTTCATGAAATAGAAGTGCTGAACGATGATCTTGGGAAACCCGTTATCCAGCTACATGGAAAGGTAAAGGAATACCTTGAAAAAGAACACGTAAAACACATTCATTTATCGATATCTCATGTAAAGGAAATGGCCAATGCCATGGTGGTGATGGAGAAATAACGGCCTGGAATAAGATTGACTCTAAAATCAAATCAATAGGATTAATTCCTGGATTTACCCCACCAAATATCCGATGGTTCATTTACAATGAAGCAACAAGCTGATTTTAATAATTTTAAACGATTGAAAATGGGTAGGGTATTAAGTATAAAGAGGTTAAAAAAAGTATTTAAGAGATAGCTGCTAGAGTTGGGTTTGTCCACTCGTTGCAAGCAAGCTGAGAAAACGATCTTCTAAAAAATAACAGTTTAAAAATAGAATTGTACCTTTGTATAAAAAATAACGATATGGAACGAATTCAATTATATACAAAGCTAAACTATTTGCCGACTGATTTAAAATCAGAAGTAAATGATTTTATTGATTTCCTGTTAAGTAAAAGGAAAAAAGAGATTAAGAAAAAGACACCAAAATTTGGATGTGCTAAAGGGCAGATTTATTTGTCTCCTGATTTTGATGAACCATTAGATGACTTTAAAGACTATATGTAATGGATTTATTACTTGATACACATTCGTTGATTTGGTTTCTAAATGGAGACGAAAAGTTGTCTGATAAAGCAAAATCGAGATAGAAGATTCTTCAAATTCAAAAATTGTCAGTATTGCATCGATTTGGGAAATTGCAATTAAGATAAGCCTTGACAAATTTAGATCTCCAAAAGGATTTAAGCGTTTTCTTAACATGATTGAAGATAATGGTTTTGAGATTTTGCCAATAACATTTGAACATGCTATAGAATTATCGACTTTAGAATTTGTTCATAGAGACCCATTTGATAGACTTTTGATTGCTCAATGTAAATCTGATGATTTAGTTATTGTGACAAAGGACAATAATATAAAACGGTATAGTATCAAGACGATTTGGTAAAAACAGCCACTCCCTAATAAATAGGATTCTGAGTGGCGCCCAGTCCCCAGTCCTGACTTTTTATACAGGATTGAACTTACATCCCAACGATACCCTAACTTATCCTCGTTTGAGCTTAGCGGCAACGAGTTTGCGGCAGGGGGAACACCAACTCTATTCCCTTTGATACTAGCCTCGCCGGGGGTCCCACGGCGGACAGGTTTTAGAAGTAAGAACCACTTCGACATTCGTAAATCGTTAATCGGCGGCTTGACTGCCGGAGGTAGTTTGTCGTTCAAAAAAGACTTAATAATTGAATATCGAACTGCCTCCGGCAGTCAAGCTATCGAACACCGAATGATGAAATCTGAATCCGAAAGTTTTCGGGGTCAACATTCGAAAATACTTCAACCTTCCAGGTTGAAAAAAACCTGGAAGGTTATCACTTCTAAGCAGGATCAATCACCAAAACCTTCCATCGCTTAAAAAATAAATCGCCAAAAGACCAGAAATAAAATACACTAGTTTAAAAAATTCGCTAGTCTTATTTACACATCACATCAATCAATATTTATCTAAGGAAAAACGGCCGACAGCAACCATAATCAATGATTTGTTAGAAAGACATCATTCAAGTGGAAACATTATATGAAAGCAAAGAACACCAGCCCATAACTTCAGCTACCCGTGCGGCAGCAGTGGTTTTCGGTGTGCATCTTTCAGCCCGGGCTGCTTTTCGGCTTGACAGGAAATCGCCCGCAACCTGCCTACCGGTAGGTAGGTCGGCAACTTTTCATACAGCCAACGTTTTTTTGATTTTATAAATACTCCCAAAAGTTATCTTTATTAATTACAATCGTACTTTTGGGGTGGTATTTTTCAGTAAATGATTTAGAGAAAACAACTTTTTTTGTGGGACTATATTTTATTTCATAAGCGGTTGAGATTGACTTAAATGAAATCCCTATTTTGTTTTTCGGTGTTCGTCCAGAAAAATCCCCGCCGTCTGCTCAATACAATCTTTTACAGGCATAAACCGGATGCCTGTGGCTGCCATGATTTTGGCGTTTGAATACCTGTATTGCTGGTTGGCCGTGAGGGCTGTTTCCCTGGTGATACTCGATTTCTTTCCGGTAAACAATCCTGCCAGAGCCAGCACCCGCCAACTGATGGAACTTATAATCTTTCCTGCCCTGAATTTTGGCCGTTGAACCTGAAGTGCACCGGCTATCCAGTTGAACAACTGTTGATAGGGTACGTTTTCTGACGAAACAATGTACCTTTCTCCTTGCAGGTCACTGTTCATCAATTGGATCATCACTTTCGCCACATCGTTAACACCTACAAAACCGTTGGAGCCGGTGGTGAAAAACTTCAATCCCTTCCACATGGTTTCAAACAATTGCGGGCTTCCCTGGTTCCAGTTCCCGGGACCAATAATGATGGATGGGTTAATAATAACGGCAGTTAATCCTTCAGCCATTCCTCTCCACACTTCCTGTTCAGCCTCATATTTACTCTTTGAATAGACCGATGTCTTCTTGTTGCTCCAATAGGTGGTCTCAGAAACGACTTCCTTATTTTGAACACGGCCCAGGGTTCCGATGGAGCTCACATAAACCAGCTTCTTAATGCGTTTCTCCAAAGCAATATTCACCACGTTGGCCGTTCCAGTGATATTTACTTGCTCAATGGTCGATTTGTTTTGCCCCTGAAAAGAAACGATGGCCGCCGCATGGTAGATTTGATCAATCCCCTCAAAGGCATCCTGTAGCGAGGGGATGTCCATGATGTCACCATCAATCCATTCAATAAGTTTCCATTGCTTATCAACAAAAGGGGTGTACCAGGAAAATATTTTATGAGCCAATTCTGTGGACGAAGAGGCCCGTTTAAGGGCGATCACATGTTGTCCAGACAATGTCAGGTGGTAAAGAAGATGAGAGCCAACAAGTCCGGTACCTCCGGTAACTAAAATCTTCAATTGGTTGTCCATCCTAAAACAGGGTTGTAACGTGATCGTCTTTTGTAATCAGGCTTACCACCACAGGGTCATTTTTCCGAATGCCCAGTAACGAGGCCGCTTTCCCCTGGTTGATTGCAATTTCAAGCAGTCCGTTCGAAGCAAAAACGGCTACAATTTCTCCGGGTCGGGCGTCGGTATAGGCCTCTTTTACTTCTGTTACTTTGTATTTATGTGACCTGAATGAAATAACAAAGGGGTGGTTTCTTACAAAAGTCTGAAATGTTTTTCTGTCAATGTTGGTGATCAGGTTCTGGTAACCATCAATATGAATCACCATGGCTCTAATGTCTGCCTGGCCAATTACCGGTTTAAACAACATTTTTTTCACTAATTCAGTTTTGACATCTCCCATTTCTTTTGGATTGTCACCACGGGCAATGCGTGCTGCAGCAATGGCAAACCTGTCGCGGCTTGAAAACGTGAATCCGCTGGATTCATGCGGAATATCCAATTCGATCATCCATTCGGGGGGTCCATCAAAAATCATTGAAAATACGCCATTATCAGTACCTATAAAATACTGTCCTGAATAAAATGCAATGGTATGTGGTTCCTGTATGGATTCCTCGGTGTTGATTCCGATGATGTGTATGGAGCCTTCAGGGAAGCTGGGAAACACATGGCGCAGCATAAACGCAGCTTCTCCCGAATCGAATTTGTTTATTTCATGGGTGATATCAACTATCCGTGCTTCAGGAAAGTGTTTGTAGATCATTCCTTTTACCGCCCCGATATAGTAATCTGCAGTTCCCCAATCACTTGTTAATGTAATTACACCCATCGCACAGCCTATTGATAATCAGTAAATTTTCGGCTTAAGCCGAAAAATCAAAATTATGAAAAAAAGAGACCATGGGACGGAAGTATTTTTAATATTTTTGATGCCTGATAAAATCTTGTCCATTTATCTGTTTTTTGCCTATGACCGATCGTGTGATTCAAATAGAAGTGGCCAGTCCGCTGGAGGTATTCGGGCCGGCAGATGTGTTTCTGACACAGATGCAAAACATGTATCCCAAATTAAAAATCGTTGCCCGTGGTGAATTTCTCAAGCTCTTTGGCGACATTGACGAAATTACCCGTTTTGAAAACAGATTTGATTTGCTCCAAATTCATTTTGAACGGTTTGGTAAGATCAATGAAGAGGCCATCAGTCAGATCATGGGAGACGATGAAAATGATGTGGTCGCAGGTCAGCCTCTCGGCGAGGATATTTTAGTTTTTGGCAGGTATGGAAAAGTAATCAAGGCCATGACTCCCAACCAGAAAAAAATGGTGAGTAGCAGCGTTAACAATGAACTGGTGTTCGCCATCGGGCCGGCAGGAACGGGAAAGACCTATACCGCCGTGGCCTTAGCCGTGAGGGCATTGAAAAACAAGGAGGTAAGGAAAATCATTCTCACCCGGCCTGCCATCGAAGCAGGGGAGAGCCTTGGCTTTTTGCCCGGCGACATGAAGGAAAAGCTCGACCCTTACATGCAACCTTTGTACGATGCTTTGCGCGATATGCTGCCAACGCAAAAGTTTCTTTCTTATCTTGAAGATGAAACAATAGAAATAGCGCCGCTTGCCTTTATGCGGGGACGCACTTTAAGTAACGTGTATGCCATTCTCGATGAGGCCCAGAATGCAACCGAAGGCCAGTTGAAGATGTTTTTAACCCGCATGGGAAAATCATCCAAATTTATCGTCACAGGCGACATTACTCAAATTGACCTGCCACGAAAGCAACAATCCGGACTTTTTCAAGCACAAAATATCCTGAAGGGCATCAACGGCATCGATTTTATTTATCTCGATGGCAGTGATGTTGTTCGCCATAAATTGGTTACCAAAATTATTGAAGCCTACTCAAAAACTGAAGATTAAAGCTCATAAATATGAAGATTAAAGCCCTAACGCATACAGAATTCGTTTTTCCAAAACAGAAAAGCGTGTATCACGGAAAAGTTCGCGATGTGTACAATATTGATGACCAACTGCTGGTGATGGTTGCAACCGACCGGATTTCGGCCTTTGATGTGGTTCTTCCTCGTGGAATTCCTTATAAAGGCCAGGTACTGAACCAGATCGCCGAAAAATTTTTAGAGGCCACCCGTGATATTGTACCCAACTGGAAAACAGCCAGCCCCGATCCCATGGTAACAGTGGGAGTTCTATGCAAACCTTTTCCCATCGAGATGATCGTCCGGGGCTACCTTACCGGAAGTTCGTGGAGAACTTATATGGCAGGCGGACGCGTAATATGTGGTGTCGCTGTTCCCGATGGAATGAAAGAACACCAGCGGTTTCCAAAGCCCATTATCACCCCAACCACCAAAGCTGATGAAGGCCATGATGAAGATATTTCGCGTGAAGACATCATCAGTCAGCGATTGATATCGGCCTCAGATTACCAGCAGTTGGAAAATTATGCACTGGCATTATTTGAACGCGGCACCAGGATTGCAGCGGAAAAAGGACTGATTTTGGTAGATACAAAATATGAATTTGGGAAAAAGGACGGGCAGATCGTGTTGATTGATGAGATTCATACCCCTGACTCCTCGCGCTATTTTTATGCTGATGAATATGAAGAACGCTTTGCAAAAGGGGAGCCTCAACGACAATTATCAAAGGAATTCGTCAGGGAATGGCTCATGGAGAATGGTTTTCAGGGTAAGACAGGGCAGACAGTACCCGTAATGACTGATGAATTTGTCGATAGTGTTTCGGAGCGGTACATCGAATTGTATGAAATGGTAACCGGTGAGCCTTTTAAACGGTCAGTATCGGAAGATGTGATTTCGCGAATTGAATTCAATATCAACAATTTTCTAAGCAATAAACTTTAGCAAATTTTCTGGCCTAAATGGGCAGGCGTTTCATCGAGTAATTGCATGAATTTTAGGATATTGTTGCCTTTGGTGGTTCTGTTTTCTTCCATCAGACTCAGATGTAGTTCATGTAAAAATTGGACCGCCATCGCCTTTTGAGAGCACGGTAAAGAATACTCGTCCATCTTATTCATCCCCAGGTGCGAACCGTAAGCATTGATTTCGTTTTGGGTAAAGATTGCGCCTGTATGGGATGGGTTAATATAAAACAACACATCGTTTTTAGTGGGTGGTTGTCCGCTCAAATACCTTTTTCTGGCATTCCGTTCCAGGTAAGCCAGTACAAACTGATTGGGCAAGTTAATTCCGCTTAAGGGGATATGAAGTTTTTGGCCGATCATCAGGTAAATCAGGCCCATCGAAATGGCATTGCCCGTTTTTCGGTTATGAAAAGAGTCAGGAAAAAAACCATGGAGGCGATTTTGACCGGGAAGATAATTTGTAAGATCATATACTTTATAAAGTACATGGTTTATTACCTTAATCTCCTCCAACGCAGTCAGGTTATCGTTGAATTCTAGCCAGCAGTCGCGATAAAGGTGATCCATCCATTTTTGTTGTTCATCACGTTCATAATGTTCATCGATATATTCCGCCAGAATATGCATCATGTCGATGGGAGTGCGGGTGTCATCGTTTAACCACTCTAATATTAAATGAGATGCATGCTGAAATTTTATTTCCTCAATGGAGTTTTCGAGTCTCCTGGAAACTCTGGAGTTAAAAGTGTGAAGCCAGGCCTCCTCTAAAAATGGAATGGCCGCAGTACCATAATTAATCACTTTGTTTTGAATCCCGGAAAAAATGTCTTCGTTTGGCTCATCCATTAAACTCACCAAAGCATCAATTTCACTGTGGCTAACAATCAAGGTCATAATCCTGGGGACAAGTGATTTTTGTGTAAAAATACAATCCTGTTGCCCACTATTCACTTTCAAGTTACCCGAGTTAATCACAGGTGATTGTTAACAAAGCCAATATATTTCAGTTCTTTTGGAAAATAAAAAACCCACGGCAATTTGTCGCGGGTTTTGGTTTTATTTGAAGAAAGAAGATTAGTACCTGGATGAAACTTCTTTCCAGTTGATTACATTGAAAAATGCAGTAATGTAGTCGGGTCTTCTGTTTTGATAATGCAGGTAATAGGCATGTTCCCATACATCCAAAGCCAGGATGGGGGTACCTTTTACTTCAGCCACATCCATCAGCGGATTGTCCTGATTGGGAGTTGAGGTCACTACCAGTCCGGTTTTTGTTTTTACAAGCCATGCCCAACCTGAGCCAAAACGGGTGGCTGCGGCTTTCGAAAAGGCTTCTTTAAATTGTTCAAACGAGCCAAAAGTGCTGTTGATGGCTTCGAGCAAGTCACCACCTGGTTGTCCGCCACCATTTGGGGAAAGCATTTTCCAAAATATACTGTGGTTGTAATGACCGCCACCATTGTTCCTGATGGCTGGTCCGGCAGTGGAAATCGTGGCCATGATTTCTTCGATGGTTTTGTTCTCCCATGGAGTATCCTTGATGGCGTTGTTGAGGTTGTTTATGTACGCCTGGTGATGCTTGGTATGGTGAATTTCCATGGTTCGTGCGTCAATACTGGACTCCAGTGCATCGTACGCGTAATCGAGGGCGGGAAGTTTAAATGACATATCTCTAATATTTTTAAATTTATATTGTGGTGAATGAGGGTGCAAAAGTAATGCTAATTTGGAATTATTACAAATAACAAATTTAAAAGATTGTTAAATAAAGACTTGTGTCTGTATTTATTCGCAATAATAACAAGGTTGGAAAATTAAAATACGCGGTAGGCTACCTGCAGATTTAATAGTGGATAAAATGTATAGAATTCTGATCCTGTTTTTATATTGTTGGTCCATTTGTGGAGCTTGGCATCTGAAATAACACCTTTGACGGAGGATTCAACGGCCATGCTTCCCTGGTAGGCCACTCCGATATCAAAGCCTACGCTTACCCGTTTGTTTTTAGAGATGGTTCTGCCAAAACCGAACGACAGATAAGGATTTAATTTATTTGGCTCAAGATGGTAGGCAACAACTCCGTCATTTTGGGCATCAGGAGTAGTGGGAAAAACATCAAAGTCGATTTGAGTGAAATTGTACAACATTCCTGCCGCAACATGCATGAAACTGACAAACTGCCAATCGGCTCCCAATGAAATGGTGCCAAACTTTGCCTGAGCATTCCGGGTTGTAGCATCTCCTGATTCGATATCCTGGGTGTAACTGTATCGAAAATACGTTGCTCCCGCGTGTAAATTAAATGCAGGGTTGATTGCATATACGAATTCAATACCCGGACCAAAAGAGGTTAATTTCACGCCAACCGCCAATCCGTTTTTTTCAGGTAACACGGAATCAGCTTGTTGGCTTAAAAGCACAGAATGAATACACAGCAGGATGAACGGTAGTAGAAGAAGTCGTCTTTGAGTATTCATAGGAATGAATTTTTTTTAGTTACTACAATATTAGGAAATAATATTCAAGGCAATGACTAAACAATGATATTTTATCATGATGGAAAGGGGGTACTTCGATAATAGTAAAAAAGTTAAACGAATTAAAAAATACGAAATGCGAACATCAGGCTAACGATTGGGTAAACTTTGTAAAATTTAGTATTACTGGTAACATTGAAATTCCATTTAGAGAGCTTCTTATCAGAAATAGTGCCTGTTACATCGTAATCGACGAATGATCTTCCCTGATAAGTGAACCCAACGTCAAAGCCAAAACTGACGATTCTTTTTTTTGAAATACTCCTGCCAAACCCAAGTGTAAAATAAGGACCATACTGATGGGGTTTTATCCGATAAGCGACAGAACCATTGTTTTGTGCATCGGGAATTGTTGGAACAACATCGAAGTTAATTTGTGAAAAATTATAGATCACACCTGCCGATACATGTAAAAACCTGACAAACATCCAATCCATCCCAAGTGAAGCTGCACCCAGATTTGTTCGCGCGTTGCGTGCAATGGCATCACCCGTATTGATGTCTTCGGTGTATCGATAGGTAAAAAAAGCAACACCTGCCCGCAAAGCAAACTTAGGATTCAGTGCAGCGCTTATTTCGGCTCCCGGGCCAAAAGTGGTTACTTTTATGCCAATGGCCATACCCGACGGTGCGTGGTAATCTTCTAAAAACGCATATTGGCTGTAAAGCAAAAAATGAAATAAAACAGCAAAAATGGTAAGTAAGAGTTTCTTTTGAATGTCCATAGTCGAGATCATTGGCTGACCATGCAATATTAGTGAAAATCTCCATGTGCATGGAAGGTACACGGCAACGATGCCTAAAAATTATGAAATTGCTCCAAAACAGAAGTTTTTGGCTCCTCTTCAAATAAGAAAAAACAGAGCTAAAGAATCATCACTTTTCAAGGCTGTACCAATTAAAAATACGAATCGGGTTTTATACCACCGCTTAAGAAACCACCTTAATAAGGAAATAATTCTTTTTGCCTTTCTGAACCAGGATATATTGATTGTTTAGCAAGTCGTTCGAGGTCAATAAATAATCTTCGCTGATTTTTTCTTTGTTAATTGAAACCCCGTTTTCTTTCAACATGCGCCTGGCCTCGCCATTCGACGTGAAAACACCTGTTTCATGCGAAAGAAAATCCAAAATACCAATGCCCGATTCAAACCTACTTCGGATGATTTGCGATTGTGGCACTCCGGCAAAGATGTTGAGCAATGTTTTTTCGTTCAGACGTCTGAGTGTTTCGGTCGTTCCTTTTCCAAACAGGATTTCGGTAGCAGAGAGGGCTGTTTCATATTCTTCTTCCGAATGAACCCGGATGGTAAGTTCGCGTGCCAGTGTTTTTTGCAAAAGCCGCAGATGCGGTGCCTCTTTGTGTTCTTCAGCCAACTTCTGAATTTCTTTCTGGCTTAACAAGGTAAAGATTTTTATGTACTTTTCAGCATCTTCGTCCGAAACGTTGAGCCAGAACTGATAAAACTCATAGGGAGTTGTTTTTTCAGGATCGAGCCACACATTTCCGCTTTCAGTTTTACCAAATTTGGTTCCGTCGGCTTTGGTAATCAACGGACAGGTGAGAGCAAACGCTTCCTGGTCGGAGCCCAGTTTACGGCGGATAAGTTCGGTACCGGTGGTGATATTTCCCCACTGATCGGATCCTCCCATTTGCAAATGGCAGTCATGATGTTGAAAAAGGTGCAGAAAGTCGTATCCTTGTACCAACTGGTAGCTGAATTCGGTAAACGACATGCCGGATTTACTTTCGGATGAAATGCGTTTTTTTACCGAATCTTTGGCCATCATGTAGTTCACTGTGATGTGTTTGCCTACTTCACGGATGAATTCCAGAAAACTAAAAGTTTTCATCCAGTCGTAGTTGTTCACCAGAATGGCCGCATTGGGCTGGTCGTTGTCGAAATCCAGGAATTTTGCCAGTTGTTTTTTTAGTCCGTTTTCGTTTTGTCGAAGTGATTCTTCAGTTAACAAGTTGCGTTCCTGTGATTTACCGGATGGATCGCCGATCATTCCGGTAGCGCCACCAACCAAAGCAATGGGTTTGTGTCCGCACATTTGAAGGTGTTTCAGCATCATTACCCCAACCAAATGCCCGATGTGCAGACTGTCGGCAGTGGGATCGATACCAACATAGCCCGCAGTGGGATTTTTCAACATGTATTCTTCCGTTTCGGGGGTCAGGTCATGGATCATGCCTCGCCAGCGCAATTCTTCAACAAAATTCTTCACAGCTATATTTTCTTAAATTTTGGCAAAGATAGCGATTTGAAAAAGCTTGAAGCAACCCGATAGAATATTTTGACCTTGTGTTCGTTATTGCAATACTTCGATTTTCTACCTTTGACGTGATGCAAAAGAAATTTCTACAGAACCTGTTTTTATTGATTGTTCTCAACCTGTTGGTGAAACCGTTATGGATTTTTGGCATCGATAGGCAGGTTCAGAATTTGGTAGGTCCTGAGGAATATGGCTTGTATTTTACCATTTTCAACTTTTCATTCTTATTCTTCATCTTCCTCGATCTGGGGATTACCAATTTTAATAACCGCAATATAGCCCAGAACAACCAATTGTTAAACAAGCACCTGGCTGGAATTGGAACCATGAAGATGATGTTAGGTCTCCTTTATGCGCTGGTAATATTTATGGTGGCATGGCTTAACGGATATGATGGGCGGGCCTTATATTTACTTATCTGGGTTGGGTTTAACCAGTTTTTATTGTCGTTTGTACTGTATCTGCGATCGAATCTGAATGGACTGTTGTTGTTTAAAACGGATAGTGTAATTTCTGTTCTCGACCGTTTGATGATGATCATGATTTGTGGTTTTTTGCTTTGGACGGGTTGGTACAATGCATCCTTTACCATTGAATGGTTCGTTTACGGCCAGACGGCGGCCTACCTCTTTACTGCTGTGATCGCGTTGGTTGCGGTTCTTCATAAGGCAGGTAAACTGACCTTTCATTGGAACCTGCCATTTTTCATTCTGATTATTAAGAAAAGTCTTCCGTTTGCCTCTTTGGTATTGCTGATGAGTTTTTATAACCGGATTGACCCTGTGCTTATCCAACGGCTGTTGCCCGAAGAAATAGCTTATGAGCAGGTGGGTATTTATTCGCAGGCATTTAGGCTCTTGGATGCCGGCCAGAACTTTGCCTATCTTTTTGCAGTATTGTTGTTGCCTCTGTTTGCTAAAATGATTTCCAAAAAACAGGATGTGGAACACCTAACGCGTCTTTCGTTTTCGATCCTCATCTCCGGAGTTTTAATCATCGCCTTCTCGGTTTCTAGTTATAGTGAACAGATTATGACCATGTTATATACCAAGATGCCTGACGAAACGATCCTGCAATTTAATTCAAGAATCGGGCAGTCGGCTACCATTTTTTCGGTGCTCATGTTTAGTTTCGTGGCTATTTCGTCAAATTATATATTTGGTACCTTGTTAACCGCCAATAACAACATGCGCATCCTTAATTTTGTGGCACTTTCAGGAGTGATCATCAATTTGGGGCTGAATTTTTTATTAATTCCTAAATTTCAATCTGTTGGTTCGGCATTCGCCGGCATGGCGGCTCAATTGATCACGGCCATACTACAGTTGGTGATAGCAGTTCGCATCTTTAAATTCCAGATAAATTATTCTCTTATAATCCGATTTATCTTATTGATATTATTTATGTTAACGATTATTTACACATTGAATAATTTTGTAATCGTAGATTGGAAAACAGGACTACTTACCCTTGTTTTGTTAGGTATGTTGGCATCATTTTCACTAAAACTATTCAATCTCAAAGAATTTATTTTTATTATGAAATCCGGGCAATGACATGATTTATCTGCATATGTTGTCAAACTACTTGTTCATTGAACAATATTTCCTACTTTTGACGGCTTTAATGAATTAAATTAATGGAATCAGGCGGCGATTTTAAACGACCATTTTTATCTGGAGTCATATTACAGGTAGTATATCATTATCGGCAGCACTTGGCTATTCTCGGAATTTTAAGCATTGTATTATCGATTGTTTTTTCTTCTCCGGGGTTTATTACTCCATTATATAAGTCTACGGTAATTTTATATCCTACGGCGAGTAATTCTATTTCAAAGGTTTTACTGAGCGATAACTTTAATAATTCGAAAGATATACTAGAGTTTGGTGAAGACGAACAAACTGAACAGATGCTTCAGGTTTTGAACTCTAACAAAATCAGGGATCGTGTTATCAGCAAGTTTAGCCTGATGGAACATTATGGTATCAAAGAGAATGCCTCATTTAGGTTGACCGAATTATACGATGAATATGAGAGTAATTTTAAATTCAGGCGTACCGAATTCATGGCCGTAAAAATTACGGTAATGGACAAAGATGCACAAATGGCTGCTGATATGGCCAATGATGTAGCCGAACTTATTGATTCCACCATCAATAATATGCAAAAACAAATTGCAGTAAAGGCTTTTTTGATTGTTGAACGTGAGTATTTAAAATTAGAAGAAGAAATTAAAACGAAAGAGGATAGTATGACTGTACTTCGTCAATACGGCGTTCACGACTACGAAAGCCAGGCGGAGATGTTTAACATGCAGTTGGCCATGGAGATGGCCAAGGGGAATAGAGAAAGTATCAAAAGGCTCGAAACAAAGCTTGACATGTTAGCCAAATATGGAGGTCCCTATGTTTCGTTGCGCGATGCCCTCGAACACGATAAGAAGCAGCTAAGTGAGTTAAAAGCTAAATACGAAGAAGCCAAGGTGGATGCGACCCAAAGCCTGCCTCATAAATTTGTAATTAACACCGCATATAAGGCTGAGCGTAAATCCTATCCTATCAGGTGGTTAATCGTTGTCACGGCTACATTTTCGGTACTGCTGCTGGCGATCATTATTTTTGGGCTCTTCGAGATATTCTCGGGAGCATTGGGGAATAACATTAAAAAAAAAAGTACGATCGAAACGGTAGCGTGATTTATTGGAATTCTTTTTTCAAATCTTTAAATAAGGAACCGAAAGAGGAAAAAATACATAGTAAAGAACCCGGAGAGGTTCATCGGGCTGAACACCGATTGGTTGAGGAGAGAAAGGATCGTAGCAATTCAGAAGGAAAAAAAGAGTTATATTGGGATATTAATAACATTGAAATGGACAAATTTTTTAACAGCGCTCATCTTGTCAGTTTAATCGCCAAGTGGAAATACCACCTGATTTCGATTATTGGAATTTCGGCTATACTCGCTATCATTTTCTCGGGGCCATCCTTTATTACACCTATGTATAAATCGTTTGGAGTTGCCTATCCTGCCAATATTGAGCCTTATTCGGAAGAAAGTGAAACAGAACAAATGTTACAGGTGCTTAACTCCAAAGGCATTGTGGACAGTATGATCATCAAATTTCAATTGGCCAAACACTATGGAATTAATCCCGATTATAAGTATTTTAAAACAGTTTTAGTTAATACATACTATGATAACGTCCGTATCAGTAAAACCCCTTTTGAGTCGGTGAGAATAGAAGTGTTGGATAAAAGCCCTGATACCGCAGCTCTTATGGTTGAGGCGATTTTTCACTATTATGATCAAAAAATTGCATCACTTCACAAATCCAAATACAAAGAGGTGATTGATATGTATGGTGCTCAACTGGCAAGAAAACGTGCAACTTTAGATTCGTTAAAAAACGTGCTTTATGTTTTAGGAACAGAGCAGGGAATTATCCAGTACGAATACCAGTCGCAGGAAATTATGCGAGGTTATCTTAAAACTGTTGATGGAAGCAATGGATCGGGCATCAATACTAAGGAAGTGGACAGGTTGATGCAAAATATGGAAAAAGCCAGCGGGCAATTAATCGAGGTGGTACAAATGATCCAGGATGAAGCCCGCACCTATGTGGAAGTAAAACTCGACTATGAAATGGCCATCCGTTTTTATGAATCCAACATGACCTATAGTAACATTATTACTTATCCTTATCCTTCGGATAAAAAAAGCTATCCGGTAAGGTGGTTGGTTGTTGTTATTGTTTCACTGGCTACCTTTATCTTCACCCTGCTGATTATCTTTTTATTTGAAGGCAAGAAGGTAAGCACGGGGAAACATTCCTAACACTAATTGATTACAACGTTTTGAAGGAAAAGAATAAAATACTTTGGGTATATTTGTTAGCTGTCTTGTTTCTGGTGGTCAACTTTTATCTTGTCCTTGAAAAAGATGTGTATTGGCTTTTTTTATTGCCACTGGTTTTAATCGTGTTGTATTATTACCTTACCTCGCTTGACAACATTATTCTACTTATTACATTTTTAACCCCTTTTGCTGTTAATATACTGGATATGGATGTTGGTTTGGGGGTTTCCCTTCCCACAGAACCACTCATGCTTGGCGTGTTGTTGCTTTTTTTAGCCAATCTGATTTTTGAGAATCGCTACGACCGCAACATTTCAAAACATCCCATCAGTTATATTATCTATGCGCAATTGTTTTGGATGTTTTTTACCATGCTGGCCAGCGAAATGCCCATTGTTTCTTTAAAGTTTTTAATTTCCAGGTTATGGTTCGTGGTACCATTTTATTTTATGGCGGCCATGATCTTCAGGAATAAGTCGAATATCCATAAGTTTTTATGGCTCTATATGATCGCTTTGGCAATGGTGGTGGTTTACACGGTTACACTTCATTCGCAATATGGATTTGATGAAGAGGTGGGTCACTGGATTATGTCGCCCTTTTACAACGATCATACAGCCTATGGTGCGGCTCTGGCCATGTATATTCCGGTTGCATTTGGAATGATTTTTTATCCGGGTGCAACGAACCGAATGAGGGTATTGGCATCGGTGGTGTTATTTGTGCTGATAGTAGGCATCATTTTTTCGTATGGCAGGGCAGCGTGGATAAGCTTAATTGTTTCATTTGGAGTATTTATGTTGGTGCTTTGGCGCATTAAGTTCTACATCGTTTTTGCCACCATTGCATTGTTGATTGGACTCTTCTTCACATTTCAACAAGAAATAATAGATAAGTTAGAAAAAAACAAACAGGATTCTTCTGCCAATTTTATTGAGCACATACAGTCGATTACCAATATTTCATCTGATGCCTCTAATCTCGAACGGATAAACCGGTGGCAGGCAGCCCTTCGGTTGTTTGACGAGCGACCTTTGGTAGGTTGGGGGCCGGGAACATACCAGTTCGTCTATTCACCCTTTCAACGAGCCAAAGAAAAAACCATTATTTCGACCAACCTGGGCGACATGGGAAATGCTCATAGTGAATACCTGGGACCTTTGGCAGAGATGGGAATTCCCGGAATGGCGATCGTCCTGATTTTGATTGTGATGGTGATGATTACCGGATTGCGTGTTTACAAAACGGGAAATAGAGAAGAAAAGTTTTTAAGTATGATGGCTTTGCTTGGACTGATTACTTATTTTGCACATGGCGTCCTCAATAATTTTCTGGATACGGATAAATTGTCAGTCCCATTTTGGGGATTTATTGCCATTATCGTTTCATTGGATGTCTATCACTTAGACAAAAGCAACACTCAGGGATCAAAAAAGCCGGCTCCTTAACAGAAAACCGGCCATCCAGTATTATTTTAATTTTTTAATTAATTCCGGCAATTGCCGGATGGCAGCCAGTTCTTTCCAGTATTGACGGGCTTCAACCGCCGGCGACCCCATATATACTTTCCCACCTTCAACCGACTTATCAAGGGCTGAGGTAGCCAATATAATTGATTTTGCCCCAACAACGATGTCTTTGTTAATGGCCACACGTGCCCATATCAGCACATCGTCTTCAATAACAGTGACTCCTGCAATGGCTGCAAAAGCACCAATAAGACAGTTTTTTCCAATCACAGTATCGTGCCCAACCTGACATTGATTGTCCATTTTTGTGCCTGCTCCGATCGTTGTATCTCCTGTAACACCTCTGTCGATGGTGCACGAAGCACCTATTTCTACATTATCTTCAAGTATTACGCGGCCTCCGGATTCAAATTTTACATATCCTTGCGGACGGCGTTGAAAATAATATCCATCGCCTCCAATGACAGCATTGGGCTGGATGATTACATTGTCACCCAGAACTGAGTGATCGCAAATGGTTACGTTGGCATGAATGATACAATTTCTGCCAATGGTCACCTGATTTCCCACAAAGGCGCCTGGCTGTATTACGGTGCCTTCTCCGATGATTGCATCAGGACTTACCATGGCTGTGGCAGGAACAAATGGCCTGAAATGAAGAATTAGTTTTTTAAACGCATCGAATGGAGCGGCGTGAAAAATCAAACTTTTGTTCTCAGGAACCTCAACTTCCTTGTTGATGATAATTACCGAGGCAGCTGATTTTAATACTTTGTCGTAATACTTTGGATGATCAACAAAGGTGACATCACCGTGACGCACTACATGCAGTTCGTTTAACCCAATTGTTTCCTGCTCAGGGTTCCCAAGTATCTTACCATCGATAATGTCTGATACTGAAGCTACTGTTAATGGATGAGGGAAGTTCATACTTATTCTTTAACGCGTTCTGAGTAATCGCCCGTTCTGGTATCAATCTTAATCTTGTCGCCTTCATTAATAAATAATGGGACTTTTATGATGGCACCCGTTTCAATTTCCGCATCTTTAAAAGTATTGGTGGCCGTATTTCCCCTGTCACCGGGTTCAGTATAGGTGACCTGGAGCACCACATAAGTAGGCATTTCACAAATCATGGGTGTGTCGTTTTCAGCGTGATATGAAATGGTTACCTCCTGGCCCTCTTTCATCAAATGAGGAGCCGGCACCATCGCCTTGTCTAAAAAGGTTTGCTCGAAGGTTTCGCTATTCATAAAATGGTAAGTATCACCTTCGTTATACAGGTACTGATAGGTTCTTCTTTCTACCCTTTGAATGTTGATTTTAACTCCGGAGGTAAAAGTGTTGGGGATTACTTTTCCAGTAATCACATTTTTTAATTTGGTGCGTACAAAAGCGGGTCCTTTACCAGGTTTAACATGTTGAAACTCAGCAATTGCCCAAAGTTCTCCGTTATACTCAATAATTAACCCGTTTCTGAAATCTGCGGTTGTTGCCATTTATTTACTATTTACAATGATAATTAAAGTTGGTTCTTATATTCGGTCTTTCATGCTGGTATAGCCTCTCATCATACCTCTCTGTGAATTGGCAATGAAACTCAGTATTTCATCACGGTCATCCGTGGCTGGAACATTTGCTTCAATGTAACTGATGGCCTGAGTGATGTTGTTTCCTTTCAGGAAAATAATCCGGTAAATGTCCTGAATGGCATTGATGCGTTCATTGGTGTATCCCCTGCGGCGCAGGCCAATGGAATTTACCCCTGCATAGGAAAGGGGCTCGCGTCCTGCTTTGGTGAAAGGTGGTACATCTTTACGCGCCATTCCGCCACCCGAAATCATGGCGTGTTTTCCAATGTGCACGAATTGGTGTACGGCAGCCAAACCACCAATGATAGCCCAATCGTCAATAGTAATGTGCCCTCCAAGAGTACAGGCATTGGCCAAAATTACATTGTGTCCCAGAATACAGTCGTGGGCAATATGTACATAAGCCATTAACAGGCAATTGTCACCAATAACTGTTTCCATATTGGCTTTAGTTCCACGGTTGATGGTAACAAATTCTCTGATGGTCACGTTATCACCAATTTTTACGGTGGTGTCTTCACCTGCGTATTTTAAATCCTGAGGAATTGCAGAAATAACGGCACCGGGAAAAATTCTACAGTTTTTTCCGATGCGTGCTCCCTCCATGATAGTAACATTGGAGCCAATCCATGTACCCTCTTTGATCACAACGTTTTTCTCGATGTTAACAAAAGGCTCGATGACTACGTTTGGGGCGATTTTAGCCTGTGGGTGGACGTATGCTAATGGTTGATTCATGTTAGTATTTCTATTTTTGCTTATTCTTAGTAATTTGCGCCATCAGTTCGGCTTCCATCACAACTTTATTTCCAACAAAGGCTTCGCCACGTATGGAGCAAATCCCTCTTTTTATCGGACTGGTAAGTTCGATGGAGAATATAACCACATCGCCGGGGACAACCTTTGCCCTAAACCTGACTTTGTCAATTTTTAGAAAATAGGTTGAGTACAAATGAGGCTCTTCAACGGTGTTCAACACGAAAATTCCTCCTGCCTGGGCCATGGCTTCAACCAATAGAACTCCGGGCATGAGCGGTTCATCGGGGAAATGACCCTGAAAAAAAGGTTCGTCCATTGTTACGTTTTTTTGTGCAACAATGTGGCCTTCACTCATCTCTAAGACTTTGTCAACCAATAAAAAAGGTGAACGATGAGGCAAAATGGCCTTTATTTGGTTAATGTCGTAAATCGGATCAGCGTAAATGTCGAATGGTGGTTTTTTAATCATAGTTTATACTTTTAAGGTATGTTTAATGATTCTGGCAAATTCAGTATTTGTTTGGTGGCCAGGTCTGAATGCGGTTATTTTTCCTTTAATGGGTTTCCCCAACAGGGTTAAGTCGCCAATAACATCTAATAGTTTGTGGCGTGCGGGTTCGTTTTCGAAATGTAGTTGTAAATTATTTAAAATTCCGTTTTCTTTAACTTTCACGGTTGGTTTATTAAAAACTTTAGCGAGCCTGTCAAGTTCTTGCTGGTTCACCGGTCTGTTAATAAAAACAATGGCATTACTCAAATCACCTCCTTTTATCAGGTTGTTCTGAAGTAGAAATTCGAGCTCATGCAAAAAAACAAATGTCCTGCAAGGGGCTATCTCTTTCTCAAATTCAGCAAGATGGTTTAATTGTGCGGTTTGTTTGCCAAGTACCTGGGTTTCGTAATCAATTTCTACGGTCACTGAAAAGGAATCTGCCGGTTCAATCATGATCTTGATCATCTTTGAAGGAATCTCATGCACGATCGTCTCGGTGATGACCAGATAATTTTTTGGGGCATCCTGCACCTTTATGCCGGCTTTTAGTAATGCCTGAACGAAATGTTGAGACGAACCATCCATAATGGGGATTTCTTCCACATCCAGGTCGATGAGAACATTGTCAATACCAAGCCCTGTTAAGGCCGCAAGTACATGCTCGATAGTAAAAATACTTACCTCGTTGTTCCCAAGTGTGGTTCCTCTGGCAGTGCTCACAACAAAATCAATATTGGCATCGATAATCGGTTTTGATGCCAGGTCGGTTCTTCTGAATTTGATCCCATGGTTAACAGGAGCAGGATGAAAAATCAGTGTTCCGGTTTGTCCTGTATGCAATCCGTTTCCTTCGACCGAAATAGACTGATGTATCGTTTTTTGTGGCTCTGTCATCTACCGCATAAAGGTTTGATATTGTTAAGGAATTTTTGCAAAAGTAATCATTTTTATTAATTCATTTACAATTTTCGGATGGGTGGATTGGACAAATGAATACCTCAAATAAAAGTGTTATTGGTTGTATCATTTGAGGTTGAAGGGGCAATGTGGAAACGCAAAAAGTCAGTTTCGGTTATTTGCGCTCCAGTTGATTTACTCTTTTCACCAGTTGATCAAGTCGTCTGAAATGCACATAGGAACGTTGAAATTCGCGAATGCCAAAAGCAGGACTGCCTTCCACCACCTCGCCTTCCATGAGGATGCTCTTTCCTACACCCGATTGGGCGGCAATCATCACTTTATCAGCTATGGTGATATGTCCCACAATGCCCACCTGTCCACCAATCATACAGTTACGGCCAATTTTTGTTGAACCGGATATACCGGTTTGAGCGGCAATTACGGTGTTCTCACCAATTTCTACATTGTGTGCTATTTGAATCTGGTTGTCAATTTTGGCTCCTTTTCGGATGATGGTCGATCCCAGGGTTGCCCTGTCAATGGTGGTATTCGAACCGATTTCTACCTGGTCTTCGATGATGACGTTACCCAATTGGGGTACTTTACGAAAATCGCTGGATTCCTGCGGGGCAAAACCAAATCCGTCAGAACCAATTACTACTCCGGAATGCATTGTGCACCAATCACCTATCTGACAATCATCATAGATTTTCACTCCACTATAAAGGATGGTTTCCATTCCGATTTTACAATCATATCCGATGCTGGTGTTCGGGTAAATCTGACAATTATCACCGATGGAGGTATTTTCGCCAATGGAAACAAATTCCCCAATATATATATTCTGACCAATTTTAGCCGAAGGCGCAATATAGGCCCTGCTGGATATACCACTCCGCTTGCCCTTATTTTGCTTGTATAATTCAAGCAATTCGGCAAACGATACATAGGCATTTTTCACCCTGACCAACGTGGTTGTAATGGGATGATCGGCAATAAAATCTTCGTTTACAATAACGATGGAAGCCGGAGTTTCATATATGAAATGTGCATACTTGGGGTTGGCTAAAAAACTTAAAGTACCGGGAAGTGCTTCGTCGATTTTTGAAAGATTGCTTACTTCAACCAGTGGATCTCCTTCAACCTTGCCTCCAAGAGCATCTGCTATTTGTTGAGCTGTAAATTTCATCTTATTTTTGGGTGCAAGGTACTCATTTTTTAGCGAAGTAAACTGAACCAACATGAATATATAAAATTCATGTAAACAAAACGTTAACAAGTTCTCCAGATCACTATTAGGGCAAAAAGTTGGACTAAAATAGCAACTTTAATTGAATCTGTGAATTAAAAGTCTTGCGGTGATATGGAGTGATCCCAAATTCCCTGATGGCCAATTTATGTTCCATGGTTGGGTATCCTTTATTTTTTATCCAGGCATAATTCGGGCACCGATGGTGGAGTTCAAGCATGTACTCATCCCGATAGGTTTTGGCCAGTATGGATGCCGCGGCGATAGATAAATACCTCGCGTCACCTTTTATTAAACAACGGTGTGGTATGGTTTTGTATGGAGTAAACCTGTTACCGTCTATCAACAAAAGCTGGGGGTTTGGCTTTAGTTTTTCGATGGCACGGTGCATGGCCAAAAAACTGGCGTTGAGGATATTTATTTCGTCGATTTCTTCCGGTGAACAGGAAGCAACTCCATACGATATAGCCTCTTTTTCAATTATTTGACGTAAAAAATTCCGCTGTTTTGGAGAAAGCTTTTTGGAGTCGTTCAATAGCTGATGTTGATAACCAGGAGGTAATATCACGGCAGCGGCAAATACGGGTCCTGCCAAACAACCTCTGCCTGCTTCGTCGCATCCGGCTTCAATTAGATTTCCGGTAAATGAACTAATAAGCATTAAACAAGATCATCAGGTGATTGCCAACAATAAACAAGGTGATTACTAAAAGGATGAGGTTGATTAGCCTGGTTTTTTTAAGTAGTACAAGCTGGTGAGCCACAATGAATGCATAAGGTATGCCCAGCAACATGAATGCCAGTGAACTTTTGTTAAAAATGAGGATCAGTAAAAGTTGAAAGGCGAAAAAAAGCAGCAAAATAAAAAGATTGCGACGTAAATTGATGTTTTTTTCTCCCAGGGATGAAGCAAGTTTGACTGAAAACAAGATTCCCAGCAATAAAAGGAGGGTGAAAACGGCTAATTCTGTCCAGGGAAGATCTGGTTTAAAATTGACAACAGGAAGGATTTCCCCCACAAAATTTGCTGTTGCTGATTTAAGCTGGTCGGTCATGAAAAACCAAGTGAGCAGAAATAAGTAAGGACCAAGCAAGCCCAACAAACTGGTAACATAAGCCCTCCAGCTGTTAACCCTATGAAGCAATAGGGAGAACCAGATTAAGAGGATTAAATAAATGAGGGGAGGATAAAAAAAGGAGGCGACACTTAGGAGCAATCCTGCATTGAGTGCGTTTGTTATAGTGCTTTCGCGCTGGTACAGACTGAGGCAATGCCGCAGCATCCATAAAAGCAGCAGGCTTATCCAGATAAATGAGTTTGTTGTGAAATACGCTGAAATACTGGCTGTAAACAAGATGTAGATGAAAATGGGAAGTGTATTTACTTTCCCTGATATATGGTGTTCAATGGAAATGAAATTGAGAAAGAAAACACTGAAAACATAGACCAGTAAAGTGAAAATAATGCCTGTAATGGGGAAGCTATCGAACACAGATTGGAATGGCAAAAACAAATAGCTTGGAAAGCCTTCACATTTTGCCGGATGAATAAATTGAGGAAGCCATCCAACCACCACGATAGTTAACAGCCATGCGTAGCGTGAAAAATAGCTCTTGCTGAAGTATTTTATCATAAAACAAACCTATTACCTCGCACCAAGATCAAATCCGATGTCATTCCGAAAATACCGACCTTCGAAATGGATGTTTTCCGCGTTGGCATAAGCATTATTTAGTGCTTGCCTTAACGAATATCCGTAAGATGTGACAGCAAGCACCCTTCCTCCATTGGTTTTTATCGCATTATTTTCAATGTCTTTGGCCGTGCCCGCATGAAAAACAATACAATTGTTCATGTTTTCGAGACCTGAAATCACCTTCCCTTTCTCAAACTTCTCAGGATAACCACCTGAAACTAAAAAAACGGTAGCTGTATAACGTTCATCAAAAACAATTTTATGCTTCCCCAACGTGTTGTTTCCTACTGCAATAAAAAGTTCCAACAGATCGGATTGAATGCGTGGGATGACCGATTCCGATTCGGGATCACCCATCCTGCAGTTGTATTCAATTACTTTTGGATTTCCATCTTCCTGAATTAATCCAAAAAAGATAAATCCTTTATAAATGAGGCCCTCTGATTGTAAGCCTTTTATGGTTGGGACAATGATCAGCTTTTCAACTTTTTTAATAAATTCAGTGTTCGCAAATGGTACTGGCGATACCGAACCCATACCACCTGTATTCAGCCCGGAGTTGCCTTCTCCAATTCTTTTATAATCTTTGGCATCGGGCAATATCACGTAGTCAGTTCCATCGGTGAGCACAAATACAGAACATTCAATACCTGTTAGAAATTCCTCAATGACAACCTTTTTCGATGCATCGCCAAACTTAGCATCGGTTATCATCGATTTTAATTCAGCTTTCGCCTCAGCAAGTTGGTCGAGAATAAGTACACCTTTACCTTGAGCAAGCCCATCGGCTTTAAGGACATAGGGTGGAGATAACGTATCCAGGAAATCCATCCCTTGTGATAAATTATTTACATCCACAGTTAAGTACGCCGCGGTAGGTATTTGGTGGCGAAACATAAAGTCTTTGGCAAAGTCTTTACTGCCTTCGAGCATGGCGGCGGCTTTTGAAGGGCCTATCACAGGAGTGTTGCAAAGAATTTTATCTTGCTGAAAGTAATCATAAATACCCTGGACCAAAGGATCTTCTGGGCCTACCACCACCAAATCAATGTCATGCTCAATTACCGCAGTTTTGATGTGTTCAAAATCGTTTACACCAATGGGAAGGTTGGTTCCTAAACTTCTGGTTCCTGCATTTCCCGGAGCGATAAATATTTTTTCCGACAAGCTGCTTTGGGCAATTTTCCACGCCAAAGCATGCTCTCTGCCCCCACTTCCAAGTATAAGTGTATTCATCTGGTTTGGTATTTTTTAGCGGTGTAGTTTATTTTATTGAATCTTTAATCATTTTTTGGAAGCTATTCCATAATTGATCGGCCGTATTGTCCCATGTGAAAAGATGGCGGCGTTTGCGACCACGTTCAATGAGCGATAGGGCCAATTGTTTGTCAAAAGTAATTTTTTCCATGGCTTCTGCAATCTGGTTAATGTTGAATGGATCGACCAAGAGAGCCGCATCACCTGCAATCTCAGGCATAGAGGTTGTTGTAGAGGTAATTACCGGAATACCTGCATAAAAAGATTCCACAATCGGGATTCCGAAACCTTCAAATATTGAAACATAAACGAGTGCTTTCGCGGCACCTGTTACGGCAACCAATTTGTCCAGGTTAAGCCTGCCGGTAAAAACTACCTGTGACTTATGGGTCATCTTAAGGTAGCTGTTTTTAATGTCATCGGTCCAGTACATTTTTTCACCCACTACCACCAACCGTGTTTGTACCGATGGATTGTTTATTCTAAATACATCAAATGCTTTAAACAGGTTGGTTAAGTTTTTGCGTGGATTTAAAGCGCCAATAAATACGAAATAGTCATGCCCACTGGTGAGTTCTTTTTTTATTTTAACCTGATCGGCTTCCGAAATGGGAGAGAAGTGTTGGTTGGCACCGTTGTAGGTTACGTCAATTTTTTCTGGGTCAATACCATACTGTGTTACAATGTCAGATTTTGAGTATTCCGAAACGGTGGCAATTCGCTTGGCTTTTTTTGCGAATCGCGCGGTAAAATATTGATAATGCCACCTGGCCAACCGGGGGATGTATTGAGGATAATGCTCAAAGTTTAAATCATGAATGACCAGCAAGGTAGGGACTTTTGTTGACAGCGAACCATAGGCATCAGGTGAGATAAAGGCATCTGCTTTGATTTTCTTCAGGATATGTGGAATGGAAAGCTCGAACCACAAAATAAATAACAACGGATGACGTGCGGGTGGCCCGACAACAATTGGTGTAACGTTCTTACTAAAAATAAATTGGGGATCGTAGGCCCGATCGAAGATAAAAAAAAATTCGTGCTCCGGATGGTTCGTCACGATTCTTTTCAGCGTTTCATAGGTGAACCAACCAATGCCCTCAAGCTGGTTTTTAATTAATAATCTGGTGTTTACGGCAATTCTCACGTTGGTTTGGTTAGCGATGTGCGTGCAAATATCCAAAAAAAAACTCAGAACTTGCTCATTAAGAATTTGGTTAGATGCGAAGTGATCAGCCCACAAACGATACCTAAGAACGCCCCACCCAGCACATCGAAAGGATAATGAACACCCAAATAAACCCGGCTAACCATATTCAATAGGACATATACAATGAGAAAAAGGGCTAAAATCATATTCATGGGACGGAAAGCCAAAAGAAGAAAGGTAACCAGGCCAACTGAGTTGGCCGCATGAGACGAGACAAATCCATATTTTCCGCCACAACCTATAATGGTTCTAATGCTGTCTTGCAAATCGGGATGATGGCAAGGGCGTAATCGTAGGAAGACCTCTTTAAACAAATGTACCGAAAGCTGATCGGTAAGTGTAACGGTCAGGGCCACCATCAAAAGAATGAGAATGGCCTTCATCCTGAATTTTCGAATGATTAAATAAAGCAATAGGATATAGAGAGGAAGCCACGAAAGGGTTCCTGTTGAAAAAATCATCAGGTAATCCAACACAGGTGAATAGTGCTGATTAATAAGCAACAGCCAATATTCATCTATGTTTTGAAGGATTTCAAACATACAAATCAAGGATTACATTTCGATGGCTTTTTGTTTCATCTCGTAGTACATGGTGTTGTAAGGATTGCGTTTAATTAGAATATCCAGCATGCCTATGGCTTTTAATCCTCTTCCTTTTTCAAGAAACCGTTGTGCTTTTTTCAAATAGTATTCATCGTCATTGCATGGGAAACCCGGATTTTCAGCCAGGCAAACCAACAAGGCGGCTTCCTCATCCGTTTTAGTTCCTTTGATTCTAAACTGAATGGGAATTTCCATTTTAGTATACTTGTCATCCGTACAATGATTCCATTGTTTTTCGGTTGTCACAAAAAAATTGCTTACCATATCATCAATCCCATAACCCAACGGATTCTTGATCCTGATATCGCTAATTGTACCATCACAGTCTACCACAACCGAAACGAGAACGATCCCAACAACACAACTGTTCCGGGCCATTTCGGGATAGGTTACCTGTTTGATAAACTCTTTCTCAAAACTATAATAACCACCTTTGAACCGATAGTTGAGCAAGCTGATCAGGTTGTTTTTACGACTTTGAGAGATGGAAGTTGTATCCTGTGCATGGCTTAAACCCGGATGAATTATCAGCAATGCAAGAATCAAGGCGATCATTTTCATAACAGAATATTTTCCGTAAAATTAATCAATTTGGCTTGTTTCACAATTTGTGAAGGAAATATCCCTTATTTTACTGAATCGAATAACTGAATTATCTCAGTTAAAAGTGTTTTTGTCTTTTTTAATGTGGAAATTACTTCCAGTTTTTCCAATGATTGGTCATTTTTTCTCCTCTCAAGGTATTCCCTGGCTCCGGCGATGGTCATCCCTTTCTCTTTGAGTAGATGGAGAACCAATTGAGCCTGGTCGATGTTCTTTTGAGAATAATAGCGCGTCCCCTTGTCGTTTTTCTTTGGTTTAAGAAAGCTGAATTCTTGTTCCCAATACCTGAGTTGCGAGGGTGTAACACTTAAAATATCAGCCACCTCTCCAATCTTGTAGAACAGTTTTTCAGCCATTTATTGTTAGTCCAGAGTTTGATTCGAATAATTAGATTGTTCGAGTACCAATCCAAATTCATCGGGTGACAAATCGTTGAAGAAATAATAAATAGGGTTTACCGTGTGGCCATTTTTTTTCACTTCATAGTGCAAATGCGGAGCGGTTGATTTGCCCGTGTTTCCAACAGTACCGATTAATTGCCCGCGTTTTACTTCTTCACCAATTTTAACTTTAATGTCTTGAATGTGCGCATAAAATGTCTGGTATCCAAAGCCGTGATCGATTGTGATGGTGTTTCCATACCCCCTGGAGGCTTTACTCGTCCTGATAACATTGCCTGAACCGCTCGAATAAATAGGTGTTCCACGGGGTGCGCTAAAGTCAACGCCCGCGTGAAACTTGTTGATTTTATAAATGGGATCAATTCGATAACCGTAGAATGAAGACAGCCGTTTAAGATTTGTATTGCTAACTGGCTGAATAGCCGGAATACTGGCCAACATAATTTCTTTGTTCCGGGCCATTTCGAATACTTCATCAAACGATTTTGATTGCACATACATCTGGCTGGCCAGGACGTCAAGTTTTTTGGCGGTCTTTATTAAAAGCTCAGAATTTGAATAACCGTCAAGCTGATCATATCTGTCAACGCCACCGTAACCTGCTTGTCGAATCGTTTTTGGAATTGGCTCGGCTTCAAAAATAACCCTGTAAATATTGTCATCCCGGTCACTCATTTCTTTCATCAACACCTGGAGTTTATCCAGTCGATCGTTCATGATGCTGTATTGAAGCTTTACTTGCTCAAGTTCAGCTTTTTGCATCCGTTCACGAGGAGTTTGCGTAAAAGTATAGGCCAGAATGGTCAGGCCTACCGAGAAAGCCAATGCCGTTATTAAAAAGAGAAATGTATTAGCTATTTTTTGACCACTTGACTTCCTAACTTCTTCGTAAGCAAGCGATTTTGAGTTGAATATATATTTGGTTTTGGCCATAGATGAAATTAACACTGGGGCAAAATTAATAAATTAGGCTACATTTGCATCTTAAAAATTCGTAAATATAAACAAATAATTGTTAACTAAAATTCTATGAAATCCGTAGAAATTCGTAATGCTTTCCTCGATTTTTTTAAGCAGAAGCAGCACCAGCTGGTGCCTTCAGCTCCCATGGTTGTAAAAAACGACCCAACCCTCATGTTCACCAATGCCGGCATGAACCAGTTTAAGGATGTGTTTTTGGGCAATTCACCGGCGACTTATGCACGGGTAGCTGATACTCAAAAGTGTTTGCGTGTGAGTGGAAAACACAACGACCTTGAAGAAGTAGGTCACGACACCTATCACCATACCATGTTCGAGATGCTCGGCAATTGGTCGTTTGGAGGAGTGCAAGGTTCTTATTTTAAAAAGGAGGCCATCGATTGGGCGTGGGAATTGCTGACTGAAGTACTGAAAATTGATAAAGAAAATCTATACATTACTGTTTTCGAGGGAGATCAAGCAGATGGTTTGCCCATGGATCAGGAAGCCTATGATTTTTGGGCCAGGACGGTACCTTCATCCCATATTCTATTGGGTTCGAAAAAAGATAACTTTTGGGAAATGGGCGACACAGGCCCATGCGGACCCTGTTCGGAAATCCATGTCGATATTCGTTCAAAAGAAGAAAAAGCCAAAATCAATGGGAAAGATTTAGTTAATCAAGATCATCCCGAAGTGATTGAAATATGGAACCTGGTGTTCATTGAGTTTAACCGCCTTTCTTCCGGCAAGTTAGAGCCTCTGGCTGCCAAACATGTGGATACAGGGATGGGATTTGAACGACTTTCGATGGTAATCCAGGGCGTACGCTCAAACTATGATACAGACGTGTTTGCACCTTTAATTAGCGAAGTGGCCAGAATGGCCGGAACAACCTACCATTCAGATAAAAATAAGGATATTGCCATTCGGGTAATTTCCGATCACATCAGGGCGGTTTCGTTTGCTGTGGCAGATGGTCAACTTCCATCAAATACCGGGGCCGGTTATGTCATTCGACGGATCTTACGGCGGGCGGTTCGATATGGTTTTACTTTTCTGAATTTCGAGGAACCATTTATGTTTCAACTTGTCCCCATTTTAGCCAGCCAAATGGGCACAGTTTTTCCCGAATTGGCCTCCCAGAAAGAATTTATTATTCAGGTAATTAAGGAAGAAGAACAGTCTTTTTTGCGAACACTTGCCCAAGGAATCAAAAAGTTTGATCAGTATATTCTACAACTAAATGATCAAAAAATAATTAACGGGGCTTTTGCTTTCGAGTTGTTCGACACCTTTGGTTTTCCCATCGATTTAACTCAGTTAATCGCCCGTGAGAAAGGCTATTCTGTTGATATGGATGGATTTAATAAGGGATTAGACGAGCAAAAACAACGTTCGAGAAGTGCAGCCTCCGTTGAAACAGGCGATTGGATTGAATTACCAGGAACCAGTGTCTCGGAAGGCTTTGTGGGGTATCACCAGCTGGTTGCCGAGGTCCGAATCATTAAATACCGTAAAGTAATTGCTAAAAAGAAAACCAACTTTGAGGTGGTGCTTAACCGAACTCCATTTTATGCCGAATCAGGAGGGCAAGCAGGCGATATCGGCCTTTTGGTTTCTAAGACCGAAACGCTTGAAGTAGTAGATACAAAAAAAGAGAACAACCTCATCGTTCATTATTTAAACAACCTGCCGAAAAATCCTGAAGCTGTTTTCGAGGCGGTTGTAAATGCCGAAAAAAGGCAGCTTACTGCCAATAATCACACCGCCACGCACCTGATGCATGCAGCGTTGCGGCAGGTTATCGGGATGCATGTTGAACAAAAGGGATCGTTGGTTGATGCAGGAAGACTCAGGTTCGACTTCTCTCATTATTCAAAGATGACTCCAGACGAGATCAGGCAAGTTGAACTGATTGTAAATAAAAAGATACGCGAAAATCTTTCAGGGGAAACAAAAGAAAACGTCCCTATCAAAAAAGCGCTCGAAATGGGGGCAATGGCCTTGTTTGGAGAAAAATATGGAGAGGAAGTTCGTGTGGTGACCTTTGATCCCCGGTTTTCGGTTGAATTATGCGGTGGAACCCATACTTCCGCAACTGGAAATATTGGATTGTTTAAGATTGTTTCTGAAAGTGGTATAGCGGCCGGAGTGCGTCGCATAGAGGCTTTAACGGGGTCGCACGCCGAAAAATATGTACAGGATCAACTTGATACACTTCACCTAATCAGTAATCAGTTTAAAAATCAGTCGAATACTTTGCTCGCAGTAGTGCAGACATTAGAGAAGAATGTCCTTCTTCAAAAAGAAATTGAATCACTGCAAAGGGAAAAAGCAACTCAACTGGCGGGTCAGCTTTTTGACAATGGCATTGAATTAGCACAAATGCGATTTGTTTCGGGTAAATTTACCATGGATGTAAACCAGGCCAAGCTATTGGCACAGAAACTACGTACCATGGGTACAAATGTGGTTGTGGTGATTGGTGCTGTACACGAAAACAAGGTCAATCTGGTGATAGCAGCTTCAGATGAACTCATAGCGAATAAACAGTTTGATGCCGCCGCAGCCATTAGGCAGGTAGCAACCTATATAAAAGGAAGCGGAGGTGGTCAGCCGCACATGGCTACTGCCGGAGGTAAAGAGGCCGAAGGCATCGATTCGGCCATTGCCGCTGTGAAAAACTTGTTGGGTTAGTTCGTAGTTATAAGTAAATATTTGATGGGTTTATGGATGATAACGAGGGTAAATGCTTACTAATTTTCAAGGTGTAAACCTTTTAATTCTTTTATAAGACCTGTTTCAAAATAATAACCTGATGAATTCGACTTATTTATCTTGTTTAATTTCAGCTAAATAGATCAATTTTGTTAATTGATTTGGCTTGTTAATAACATTTTTAATAAAAAAATGAACCTTGAACGCTGTCCGGCTGAAAATTTATAAATTTACCCGGTTGGCTTAGTTTGATGATAAACCAAAATACTTCATGTTTAAAGAACAAATTATAAGCTTTAAGTTTTTTCTATTGGTAGGCATGTTCTGCTTCGGTGGCTACCCGGCCAGCTCACAAATAGATCTGGGTCAGCAAGTAGATGTTGAACTGGTTAACTTTAGCTCATTAAGTCCGGTACAATCTGAACTGAACCAGCTAACCGGTTGGTCGAAGCAAGACAATGGGCGCTGGCTTTCAGCTGCTAACAGGATCCCTTTTACCGATGAACGTACCAACAAAAATACAGGCTCGGAACGTAAATTAGGACAAGACAATATCATTTCCCTTCAAATCCGAAAAGTAATGATTGGCAACGAACAATACAATGTCCTGGTAAAAAAATACCACGATGGTGAGTATGAGTTTCCTGTATTGGGAGAAGGGTGGAGAGGATATAAATCCCTTGATTTTTACGTGTTTAAAAGCAAGAAGCTTGATGATATGCTTCCAGTCGTAATTCCGTTCAACAAGGCCTATGCAGTTGATTTAAACTTGTATACGCGCGGAACAGTTAAAAACTTTGAGCAAAAGGTTGAGGATGATGAAATAATAAGGGCGATTCAAAGCATTGAACGTGGTGAAACAGTGAACGACTGGAACTTGGTGTTTGCTGTTTTTCCAATTAAAAATGGGGAAGAAGAGGTAGTCAGGTTTAAATTAATCAGATCGTTTCGTAAAAAATATCTGGTCAGCTATTATGCAGCTCCTGAAAACTGGGTAAAGAACTTTGACATGACTTTTTATGAAACAAAATTATTTCGGTTTAAATCACTAGTCCGTGATGCCCAGGAGTTTGTCCTTGAGGTCACCAACCCGGACAATCCCTTAGCCGAAAATGATGCCTATACCAATAATTTTAACTGGGGGATTCTTAAATATCAAATGGGTGATTTTCCGGCTGCCATTGAGTTTTTTGATACAGCATTGGAAGAAAATCCTGACACTCCCGATTTCCTGATTTACTCCTTCCGCGGTAACGCACGCAGCAAAATGCGCCTCTATGATGATGCCATCGATGATTTTGACAAGGCACTCGATTTTCAACCTGATGATGTGATGGATTACTCCAATTGGGTGAAAAATTATTTCAACAGGGGTGTAGCAAAATACTATTTGCACGACATGACCGGCGCTTGCAAAGACTGGAATAAAGCCCTGGAGTTTGGCTTTGGCCCGGCACACGATTACTTGTTGAACTATTGCCAATAACATTTTAGCCTATAATTAGACTATGCCCAGATCGTACCTCTTTATTTCGCTAGCAATTCTATTGATGCTGTCACAGGGAGTATCTGGACAATCACCAGCTTTTTCTACTAAGGATAACTTATCGCACGAATGGCAATTTAATTATCATATTGGCCTTACCCAGTATTATGGCGATGCAAGTAACAATGGTTATTTTAAAAAAATGTCGGGTGAAAGCGCGTTTGGAACCGGAATGATGGCAAGGAAGTTTTTAACGCCAACCATCGCCCTGGGAGCCGGTTTTTACTATTCATCGCTTAAGAGCCACAAGCAAAAAGCTGCGACAGGAGCCGTAGTCGATTTTGAATTGTCGGGTAAATACTACGACGGCAGTGTGCACTTGTATGTTGATTTGAACAATCTTTTCTGGGGTGAGGCTCACCGCAACGTTAGCTTTTATTCTACCATTGGTTTGGGTTATTCAGGGTGGAACAATCAATTGACAGATCATTTGTCTGGTCTGGTAATCAATAGTGGTGATGCCGTTAACGGAACCGCCACCAAAAAATCAGGAGTCGTAGTTCCTATTGGTCTTGGTGTGAATTATTTGTTGGGAAATAACTGGGCGCTTAACTTTGAAGGGAATCTGCATACAGTTCTTAGCGATGATGTGGATATGTGGGTCGATGGATTTAAATATGATCAGCCCTTTTACACGCAAATAGGCATTTCATATTATTTCGATTCCAAAGACAAGCAAAAAACGCGTAAAACAAAGGGTGAACGACCCCGCATGAGCGATGCGGTGATCCAAAGTCAGAAGAACATCGATCAAATTCCATTGTATGATTATCGAAAGCAGCCTGTAAAGCCGGAGGCTAAAACGGTAAAATCAACTGTTCCGGAGGTTATTGACCAAGCACCGGTTTCACCTTCAGGCAATTTAAAAGGGATGGTTTATCGTGTGCAGATTTTGGCAAAAAATCAATCAGTGCGATCGGTGGATGGACTAAAAAAGAAGTTTGGCTTGTCTGGTGAAATATTCGAAAATTTTCAGGATGGGGTTTACCGGTACTCTGTCGGTAGTTTCTCAAATTACCAACAGGCGCTTATCTACAGTCGGGAGCTGAAACAACGGGGGATATCAGATGCTTTTGTCGTTGTTTATCAGGATAATAGGCGTATAAAGCTGACCGATAATTTAAAAAAATAATTTTAACGAAGAAAATTCGAAATCAGGAAACGCGGCAATTATTGTATTCCCCTTTTTAAGTGATTCATTTCTAAGATATACTGGCGTTTTTTTTGGTTTTCCACCTATTTAATTAACCATCAGATTGTTGAAGAGCCAGTTTTTTGTTGTAAATTAGCCTTTTTTTTACCTGGCGTACTTTATTCCTCTAAATGAAAGAGTCGATCATCATTGGTTTACTACAAAACATTGGCATATTGTTGGCATTCGCACTGCTTTACGAAACTGTTTGGTTAAAAAAGGTAGACCGAAAAAGTATCTCTTCAAAACTTATTTCCGGAATAATCATAGGTGGTATCGGAATACTGCTCATGTTTACTCCATGGACTTTGATGCCGGGTCTTATTTTCGACACACGGTCCATCTTGTTAGCCGTTTCAGGTTTATTTTTCGGTTTTATTCCTACCCTGATTGCCATGTTGATGACCGCCTTGCTGAGATTCTGGCTTGGAGGTGATGGTATGTGGATGGGCATAGCCGTTATCATTTCATCTGGCTCTATCGGGTTGTTATGGGCTAAATTCCATCACCTATTTTCCATTAAAAATGTTTATATAGACCTGTTGTTGATGGGGTTATTGGTTCATCTTGCCATGTTGGGGTGTACGGTTTTTCTACCTTCCGGTACTTTTTTGTCAACCATCAGCAACATTGCCTTGCCGCTGATATTCATTTATTCTCCAGGCACCATGTTGCTTGGTATCTTCATGCTCAATCAAACAAAAAATGTCCAAAATCGGTTTGTGTTTAAAAAATTGACCGAATTGGAGCGAAGGTTGAGCCAGATTATGAAAAGCGGAAATATAGTTTCTATTATCCTGGATACACAGGCAAATATTACCTTCTGCAATAAATATTTACTTGACCTCACAAAGTATACCAAGGATGAGGTATTACATCAGAACTGGTATAAATTTTTTATGCCAAAAGAGTTAAAAGATTCAACTAACCTCGAATTTACTGTCAGTTTAAATGAAAATACTTTTGTAAAAAATTTTGAAAATGAAATTATAGGGAAGCATGGCGATCGATTTTTCCTGTCCTGGTATAATACCCGTTTATTTAACGAGAATAATGAAATCATTGGTATGGCCTGTCTGGGCGTTGACCTGACTGAAAGAAAATTGTTCGAGCAACAGCTGCATGAAACCAATAAAAAATTGGAGGAAAAAAATCGGCAAAAGAGACTACTAAACAAGGAATTGGTAATTGCCAAGGAAAAGGCAGAAGAAAGTGACCGCCTCAAATCGGCTTTCCTGGCAAATCTTTCGCACGAAATCAGAACACCCATGAATGCCATTATGGGTTTCACCGATTTGTTGAGAGAACCAAACTTGAATGGTGAGGACCGAGAAAACTACATTAACGTGGTGCATAAGAGCGGCAGGCACTTGTTGTCAATTATTAATGATATCATCGAAATATCCAGGATTGAGGCAGGTTATACCGAGCTCCATTCCGACCCCGTGAATCTAAATAGTTTTTTCGATGACCTGTATCAGACCCTTAATATAACCATTCCAAAGGAGAAGTCGATCAAACTTCTTGTCGACATACCCCAGGATGAACTCCGGATATTTACCGATGAAATTAAATTGAGGCAAATATTAATCAACTTAATATCCAACGCGTTAAAATACACCGAAAAGGGAAGGGTGGCCTTTGGGTATCGTAAAAAAGATCCGGGCGAACTGTTTTTTTGGGTTGAGGATACCGGTATTGGAATTGATAGAAAATACCACGAATTGATATTCAACCGTTTTCGGCAGGTGGATGAAGAACTAAAGTTTGCCAGAGGCGGTTTTGGTTTGGGGCTTGCCATATCAAAAGCATTTGTGGAGATGATGGGAGGGAAGATAGAATTATTTTCGGAGCCGGGTAAAGGATCCCGTTTTTCTTTTTCCATTCCACTAATTGAATCAAACGAGGAACTCCCTGAAATAGTAACTCCGTTGGTTCATAAACGGGTAACCCTCAACGACCATAGTTTGTTGCTGATTGTTGAAGATGATGAATTGAATTTTCAATACTTTGAAGAAGTGTTCCAGGGAGAGCGATATCCATATATTCATGCAACAAATGGGCTCGAAGCCGTGAAAATTTGTGAGAATAATCCTCAAATTAAGCTTGTATTGATGGACATCAAAATGCCAGTAATGAATGGATTTGATGCCCTGAAAATAATCAGAAACCAAAGACCTGATTTGCCCGTGATTGCACAAACTGCCTACGCCCTGGTAGATGATAAAGACCGAATCATACAAGCAGGCTTTGATGACTATATCACCAAGCCCATCCAAAAGGATTTGCTGATTGACATCATTGGTAAATATATGATTTAATGGTACCAGAATAAATATAGTTGATCATAAAAGGGATTTTTGCCTTTAAAGTTAATGGCAATACATACATGATGGCCTGGAAGCTGACTCATTTAAAGAGCGTAAGATACTCCCGTATATTAACTCAATACAAATATGCTAAAGAAAAAAAAGCCGTTCCCTGGGAAGGAAACGGCTATCGAAAAAGTGAAACGTGTTTATTATATCGGAAAATCCTTAAAAATTTTTCCTGATTTCATTAAAATGTCAACATACTGTGCCCGGCGGTAAGCAAAAGGGTCTTTGATGTTCTTCTTGCTCAATTTACCACGAAATTCGCTCAGGTTGTTGTATTGCTTATTGGCCATCCAGATTTCCATATCCTCCAGCATTTTAGCTATTTGCGATGGACCATGTTTATAGATGGTGCTCACAATTTGTACCACATTGGCACCGGCCAGAATCATTTTAATCACGTCTTCCCCGGTAAAAATCCCACGGTTGGCACAAAGGTCTGCTTTTATGTTGTCGTACAGGATGCCCACATACCGCAAAGGAAGCCTTGATTCATGTTCGGAACTCAGGTTGTATGGGAAGTGCAATTCTTCCAGGTCGATGTTGATGTCGGGCTGGAAAAGTTTGTTAAAAAGCACAAAACCATTGGTTCCTCTTTTGTCCATTTCGTTTACTGTATAAAGTGGATTGGTATAAAAAGGACTGAGTTTAACACTCACGGGAATTTTAACTGTTCTCTTCACGCCTTCAATGGTGTCCAGCTCTTCATTCAGGATTGAACGACCCTCCATGTCAAAATCACGTGGGTTATTGTAAAAGTTTAGTTCGAGCGCATCTGCCCCGGCCTCTTCCAGCTTTTTGGCATACTCGTACCAGGTGTCATCATATACACAGTTCAAACTGGCAATCATGGGAATGCTGACGGTGTTTCTGGCTTCCTTGAAGTGCATCAAAAATTCGTCAGGGCTTGCCTCATACATATCGGTTGGGAAAATGCTGGTCATTTCAGCATTCCGGTCATTGTAATCAGTCATATCCTGATCCAGTTCCAGGTTTTCCAGGTGAATCTGCTCCTCAAAAAGTGATTTATAAACAATGGCAGCAGCTCCGGCGTCTTCGAGTTTTTTTATGATCGATAAGTCGGTGACCAGATTGCTGGCCCCAACGATGATCGGATTTTTAAGTTTTAGTCCTAGGTAAGTTGTCGAAAGATCCATATCTAATAAATTTATAGTGTCTTTTAAATCTGTAAAATTACTGTTTTTTCATTTTGCAACGTGTGCAGTTGCAATCTATAATGATTTTAAATTGTTGTTTAAGGTTAAGTATTTGGGATGGGAGGGGGGCACCCGACAATTGAAATGAGTAATTTCGCAGCAAATTTCAAATTGATTATCAACTCATTTTTTCTAATTATAACATAAGATGAAAAATAAGAAGAAATTCATTACTTGTGAAGGAAACTATGCCGCAGCATATATTGCCTATATGTTTAGTGAAGTGGCTGCTATTTACCCCATTACTCCCTCGTCCGACATGGCCGAGTATGTCGATCAATGGTCGGCAAGCGGCAAGAAAAATATTTTTGGTGAAACCGTAAAAGTTTCTGAAATGCAATCAGAAGGCGGAGCATCGGGTGCTGTGCATGGTTCGCTTCAGGCAGGTGCCTTAACCACTACCTTTACTGCTTCGCAGGGGTTGTTGCTCATGATCCCGAACATGTATAAAATATCCGGCGAATTGCTTCCGGGTGTTTTCCACGTAAGTGCCCGTAGTTTGGCCGCCCAATCTCTTTCCATTTTTGGCGACCACAGTGATGTGATGAGTACCCGTCAAACGGGGTTTGCCATGTTGGCCACCAGCAGTGCCCAGGAAATTATGGACCTTGCCGGAATTGCCCATCTGGCAGCCATTAAATCCAGGGTTCCATTCATGCACTTCTTCGATGGCTTCAGAACTTCGCACGAACTTCAGAAAGTAGAAGTCATGGATCAGGAAGAAATTGCCAAACTGCTTGATTATGATGCGTTGCAACGCTTTCGCGACCACGCATTAAACCCTGAACATCCTGTAACCCGTGGTACAGCTCAAAATCCTGATATATACTTCCAGTCGAGAGAAGCCGCCTCAAAATTCTATACCGGTATTCCCGACATGGTTGAAGATTACATGCAACAACTAAAGAAAATCACCGGACGCGAGTACCATCCGTTTACCTATTATGGTTCTCCGGATGCAGAAAATGTGATCGTGGCCATGGGCTCCATTACAGAAGTCATTAAAGAAGTGGTTGATTATAAACTGGCCAATGGTGAAAAAGCAGGTGTCATCACCGTGCACCTGTACAGACCTTTCTCTGAAAAATACTTTATGAAAGCCTGTCCTAAGTCGGTAAAACGCATTGCTGTACTCGACCGTACCAAGGAGATAGGCGCCAATGGTGAGCCCATGTACCTGGACATTAAGGAATTGTTTTATGGCAAAGAAAATGCGCCTGTCATTGTTGGTGGGCGTTATGGATTAAGTTCAAAGGATACCACTCCGGCTATGATGATTTCTGTTTATGACAACTTGGCTGCTAAAAACCCAAAGAACCAATTTACGGTAGGTATTGTGGATGATGTGATGCACACCTCTTTACCCCTGTTGCCCGAAATTAATGTAGCACCTAAGGGTACATTCGCCGCTAAATTTTATGGCTTGGGTGCTGACGGTACGGTTGGTGCCAACAAGAATTCCATTAAAATCATTGGTGATAGTACTGATAAATATTGCCAGGCCTATTTTGCTTACGACTCAAAAAAATCAGGTGGTATTACGGTCTCTCACCTTCGTTTTGGTGATATTCCCATTCGCTCGCATTATTTGGTCAACACACCTGACTTTGTTGCTTGTCATGTGCCGGCTTACCTGGAAAAATACGATATGCTGGCCGGATTGAAAAAAGGGGGTACCTTTCTTCTTAACAGCATCTGGGATGTTGAAGAAACCAAGAACCGACTTCCCAATCATTTCAAAAAGTATCTGGCTGAGAAAAACATCACCATGTACATTATCAACGCCACCAAAATTGCTGAAGAAATTGGTTTAGGAAACCGCACCAATACCATCATGCAATCAGCTTTCTTTAAAGTAGCGGAAGTTATTCCTTACGAGGATGCTGTTGATGAGATGAAAAAAGCCATCCGCAAATCATATGGTAGTAAAGGGGAAGAAATTGTCAACATGAACTACGCCGCAGTCGACAGTGGCGATGCTGTTGAAAAGGTTGATATCCCTGCTGAATGGTCAAAGCTTGTTATTGAAAAACCAAAAGTAGATGATTCATTACCTGCATTTATCCGCGATGTGGTCAATCCAATCAACTTGCAAAAAGGCGACAGCCTGCCGGTTAGTGTTTTCAACGGACGTGAAGATGGCACTTTCCCTGCCGGGACAACAGCCTATGAAAAAAGAGGTGTCGCCATCAATGTTCCGGAATGGCTTGAAGAAAACTGCATTCAGTGTAACCAATGCGCCTATGTTTGCCCTCACGCTGCCATTCGTCCATTCTTGTTAACAGATGAAGAATTGGCAAAAGCACCGGAAGGAACCAATGCGATTCAGGGATTGGCAGGCATTAAGGCCTATAAATACCGCATCCAGGTTAGTACGTTGGATTGTACCGGTTGTGATGCTTGTGCCGAAGTTTGTCCTTCAAAGGTGAAATCGCTCGTGATGAAGCCCATTGGAACACAACTTGACGAAATTGACCGGTGGAACTACCTGAATGATGTAGTGGGTTACAAGGATGAGGTAGTACCAAAAGATCAAACAGTAAAAAACAGTCAGTTTGCACAGCCTCTGTTCGAATTCTCGGGAGCTTGTGCAGGTTGTGGCGAAACCCCCTATATTAAAGTGGTTACACAATTGTTTGGTGACCGGATGATGGTGGCCAATGCTACAGGGTGTTCTTCCATTTATGGTGGTTCAGCTCCTTCCACTCCCTATTGCACCGACCAAAAATCAGGTCATGGACCTGCCTGGGCCAACTCTTTGTTTGAAGACAATGCCGAGTTTGGTTACGGTATGTCCATTGCTACCGCTAAAATGCGGCAACGTATCCAAGAGCGGATGGAACAGGCTTTGAAGAAAGAATTTTCTGCCGCCTCCAAAGAAGCCATGAAGGAATGGATTGAAGGGAAAGATGATGCTGCAAAATCGATTCTGGCTTCTGCAAAAGTAGTTGCTGAATTTAGTAAAGAGAGCGATCCTCTGGCAAAAGAAATCCTTAACCTGAAACAATTTCTGGTAAAGAAATCTCAATGGATATTTGGCGGTGACGGATGGGCCTATGATATTGGATATGGAGGCCTTGACCATGTGTTGGCTCAAGGGGAAGATGTTAACGTTTTGGTTCTGGACACTGAGGTTTATTCAAATACCGGGGGCCAGGCTTCAAAATCCACCTCTATTGGAGCGGTAGCTAAATTTGCTGCTTCCGGTAAGAAAACCCGCAAAAAAGATCTGGGCGTCATGGCCATGACTTATGGATATGTGTATGTTGCTCAAATTGCCATGGGGGCAAGTCAGTCGCAGACCTTCAAAGCCATCAAGGAAGCCGAGGCTTATCCTGGCCCTTCATTGATCATAGCTTACTCACCATGTATTGCTCACGGTATCAAAGGTGGCATGGGTGGAGCTCAGAACGAAGAGAAGTTCTCTGTAGAGGCAGGATACTGGCAGTTGTACCGTTACAATCCACTTATGGAAGCCGAAGGAAAGAACCCCTTTACCCTGGATTCAAAAGAACCCGATTGGACAAAATTCCAAAGCTTCCTGAATAACGAAGTGCGCTACTCTTCATTAAAAAAAGCCTTCCCCGAAGAGGCTAAAAAGCTCTTTAAGCTGGCCGAAGAAAGTGCACTTTGGCGATACAAAAACTACAAGAGGATGACAGAAATGGATTATTCTAAATAGAAATTTCAAACAATAAAAAAGGGTTGCTCTGATGAGCAGCCCTTTTTTGTTTTCATTGGATATCCAGCCTCTTCTATATCGAATATTTTTTACTATAAAAGGGGCTATTTTATATCCAGAAAATAGGGTACCCTGGCCTGAACACCCTGTATACCTTGTAACGATTTCAATTCCTGGTAATATTTGGCGTACTCTCCCAACTCGTTGTTGATCAAACGGGTACTTACTTGTCCGGTGAGTTCCTCCATCAATTGTTGCACAAAGTCTTTTCGTTTTGGATATTCAACAATGCGGTAAGCATCGCCCAGTTGTGCTTTATTGGCTGCATATTTTACCGCAGCTTCTATTCCCCCAAAGTCATCAATGAGTCCAAGCTGCCTGGCATCCTGACCTGTCCAAACCCGGCCACGAGCAATGCTGTCGACAAACTGAATATCCAGTTTGCGTGTGCGGGCTACCAAGGCCGTAAACTCCTGGTAAATGTCAACAACAGTTTGGTTGAGTTTCTCGTGTTGAAATGGGCTTAATGGTTTCATGATGTCGATAAAATCTGAATTTTCGTTGGTCATTACGGCATCCCAGGTAATGCCAAGTTTGTCGTTAAACAATCCTTTCATGTTGGGGATGATGCCAAATACGCCAATAGAGCCGGTGAGCGTAGTGGGTTCTGCGAAAATATAGTCTGCATTGGTCGAAATCCAGTACCCGCCTGAAGCCGCCATGTCGCCCATGGAAACAATCACAGGTTTGTCTTTGATGGCAAGCTCTATTTCGCGCCGGATAATTTCAGAAGCCTGTGCATCGCCACCACCTGAGTTTACCCTGAAAACGATGGCTTTTACTTTCTCGTTATTTCTGGCTTCGCTGATGGCTTTTGCCATGGTTTCGGAACCAATGTTTTCCTGGTTTCCTTTTCCCTGAACAATACTGCCCTGAGCATAGACGATGGCTATCCGGTCACGAATTACTCCCTCTTCTTTTGAGGCCTTTGCATTAATATAAGAACTAAAAGCCACCAGGTTCAACTCTTCGTCTTCTGTTCTTCCTGTTTTCGTCTTAAGAATTTCAATTACCTCATCACGGTACAGGCTCCCATCGATAAAATGAAGTTCCAGGGCTTTTTTAGCGGTAGAAGTTTCGAGGTTGTCGGCAATGGTATTGAGGTCATCGATTGAAATGCCACGTGTTTCTGACAAAGCCATTAGTATTTGGCCCCAGATGGATTCGATGAGTGTTTGCATTTGTAACCTGTTGGCATCACTCATTTGATCGAGCATCAGTGGTTCGACCGCGCTTTTAAATTTATTATCTGGGCCACGCACCACCTGGATGTCGATATCCAGTTTTTTCAGGAGGCCTTTCAAAAACATAATTTGAGCGTTGAGACCCTTAAAGAGCACCATGCCTTCAGGGTTAAGATAAATTTCACTGGAGAGGCTGGCCAGATAATATGCTTTTTGATCGTAATTGTTAGCATAGCTGACAATAAACTTGCCTGTTTCTTTGAACGACTTGAGCTTTTCACGTATTTCCTGCGAGGTGGCTATGCCTGCCGGAATGGTCTCCATATCCAGAAAAATACCCTCTATTTTTGGGTCGGTGATGGCTTTGTCGAGGGTTTTGAGTATCTCGTTTAGTCCCAAGGGTTTGTTCGATTGCATGTTGGCAAAATCAAATCCTTCGAATGGATTTTCAGAAGCACGATCCATGATGGGAGCCTGCCAGTTGATTTGCAATATAGAGCGATCTTTAACCTTCACTTCTTCATCGCCCGACATAGCTACCAATGAAGCGACCATACCCGCGAAAAGCAAGAAAATAACGATAAATGTAAGGATGGTGCCTAAAAAGGAGGCAAACATAAATTTTAAAAATTGTTTCATGGCTGAAGTTGGATTGATTTAGAAGCAATATTAACAAATATTTGTGAATAATATTATAAGCCCTTCCGGAAATAAATCCACCAATTAAATGATCTTTAATCGTCACATTAGATGGTGCTAAAAAAGGTTGTATGAGGTTGATATTCAATAAACCTGTCGTGTTTACTTTGTTGCTGATGGTGTTGTGTACAAGTACTTACACGTATTCTGAAAGCAACCCGACCTGGGGAAGTGAGAAAAATAAGTTTATTGGTTATCAACAACAGCTTACTCTATCGGTTAACCTGTCGGGGTTGACGGCCATTGTTCCGGTCGATTATTATCGGGTTCGTTTTTATCCAAAGGCAACGAAAAGAGCTCGTTTGCTTCCATCTGAACAAATTATGGCATTGGGAGTGACCAGCGGGGAGCAACTGGAAACATTTCTTTTGCAAAACAACCACCACATCGACCTTTCTACTGCCCGCCATCTGGCCAGATTATATATTGAGGAATCGGCGATAGAAGGCGTTAACCCGGACGTGGCGTTCACCCAAATGTGTCTCGAAACGGGTTTCCTTCGTTTTGGAGGCGATGTGGACAGCCAACAGCATAATTATTGTGGTTTGGGTGTTACCGGCAAAGGAGAAAAGGGATTATCATTCATTGATTCGCGCACAGGCGTACGCGCACACATCCAACACCTGAAAGCGTATGCTTCCACAGAAAAGCTGAAAACAGACCTGGTAGATGAGCGTTTTCGTTTTGTGGAACGGGGTAGTGCTGTAAAGATTGTTGACCTGACCGGAAAGTGGGCCACCGACACACAGTATGATAAAAAGATTCGGAGCTTGTTGCATCGGTTAGGTCAAATTTAATCCTGATTTTAGAAGACCTTAAAAAAGAAAATGGTTTTTATTCCGAAAAGGCCAGGAACTTACTCTCCAAACTTGATTAATACGCTCTTTTTAATTGCATCCACATTTCATGATTTCTAATTTTAAGGTTTGTTATAGGCACGAAGATTTACTAGTTTTGCATTCCTGTCAATAGTTGTTATGCCAAAAAAAAATCAGGTTTTTCTTTTATTAGGTAGCAATGTCCATCCCAGATCAGGATTCATTCGTAAATCTTTTGAACTGATTGAACAGCGGCTCGGTAAGGTATTGTCCGCTTCGGGATTGTACGAATCGCAGCCATGGGGGTTTGAAGCGGACACCTTTTTTCTGAACCAGGTAATTCAAGTACAAACTGGCTATTCAGCCATAGAAGTCCACGAACTTACAAGGCATATTGAAATGGAATTAGGCAGGGCGAAAGCGGTTGGTGAGGGATATTCCTCCAGAAATATTGACATCGATTTGCTGTATTTCAACGATGAAGTAGTTAATTTTCATGACCTGGTCATCCCGCATCCAAGGCTTCATTTGAGAAAATTCACCTTGATGCCACTGGTGGAAATGGCCTCCGGGTTTATTCACCCGGTTTTCAAAGTGAATCAATTAGAACTTTTAAACCAATGTGAAGACCAGGGAAAAGTATGGCATTATCAAATGGAACAGGCATGAGATACAATTTTATTGCCATTGAAGGAAATATCGGGGCCGGGAAAACCAGCCTGGCCACCATGATTGCCGAAGAATACAACGCCAAATTGATCCTCGAACAATTTGAGGACAATGCCTTCCTACCCAAGTTTTACAAGGACCAGGAGAAATATGCATTTCCGTTGGAGATGTCCTTTCTGGCATCCAGGTTTCAGCAGTTAACCGACCAACTGGGGACTCAAGATTTATTTAAGTCGTTTACCATTTCGGATTATTTTATCGTGAAATCGTTGATTTTCGCTCAAAAGACACTTCCTCCTGCTGAGTTGGCATTATACGTTCGTTTTTTTAATATCATAAATCACCAGCTTCCAAAGCCGGATTTGTTCGTTTATTTGTACGTGAATACGCCCAAATTGCAGCAAAACATCAAGCTGCGCGGACGATCGTACGAGCAGGAGATTAAGGATGATTACCTGGATAAAATCCAGGAAGGATATCTTGACTTCATCAAACAACAACCCAACCTCACCACTTTAATTCTCGATACCAACCATATCGATTTTGTCCGGAACCGTGCCGACTATAACTCAATTATGGAGGTCATCAAACAGGAGCACAAACCCGGTATCCACAGGATTACTTTTTAGATATATGCTGATCACATATATGGACGGATGTAAAGTATCTCCGTTGAAAACGAGTATTTTATATTCATTGGTATTCCATGGTGATAATAATACTCTAACAAGATGATCTATTGAATAATATTTCATCATTGCAGATATGCAAATTCGTGCTTTGGAAATTATTTAACTTTGTAAAAAAAAGAATACCATGCAATCTATCAGACTTGAGGTAAGCAACAAAGTTTGTAAGCATTTAATGTGGTTTTTAAGCCGTTTTAGCGAAAAAGAAATAAGGGTTATTAAGGAAGACACGAGCTTTCTGTCTGTTCAGGAATATATGCAAAATGAATTGCTTAGTGTGAACGAGGGCACTGCTGAATATATTGAGATAGACCAACTTGAGGATGATCTTGAAAAAACCATCAGGAAACATGAAGCTTAGGATCACAAGAACATTTAGTAGTCGGCTAAATAGCCAGATTGATTTCATTGTAGTATTTAACTGATGCACATTAAATTCCTGCATTACCAGTGCAAATAAATATACAAAGTTATGAAGGTCAAATGTATATGATGACTTCCTATTTTTTATCTAAAGAAAATTGAATGCTGGGAGACTGGAAAGCACAAAAAAAGCCCCGGCAACTTGCCGGGGCTTTTTCACGAAAAAAGCAATTTCTATTTCATGTTTACAACAGCCTGGAAGTCAGGATCGTTGTAATATTTGATGAACTCTCTGTCTAAAGCGGCAACTTTAGCTACTGCGGCATCTGCCTTGATCGATTGTCCAAGATAATCAAGCATCATCGATTTGTTGTCGGTACGTGCACCGGTGATAGCCAGCAAGTACATGGTTTCGGCATCTTGTGGAGCACATTTGAATGTGGATTCTGCACCGGCGTTATTGCCATTTAACAACTGAGCCAAGCCTTTATTGAAATCGCAGTTGGCGGCTTTTAACAGCATCTCGGCTTTTGCATAATCACCTTTGGCAATATTGACGATACCTAAGTTGTAATTTTCATCACCGCCCAGGCTTTGTGCTTTGATATAGCTTTTTTCGGCACTCAAATAATCACCAGTCATCATGTAGTAAGCACCCATGTTGTTGTGTACTTCAAATGAATTTTCGTTCATCTCAAGGGCTTTTGTCAACAACGCTTTTGCTATTTCCAGATTGCCTTCTGCCAACTCAACGGCTGCTGCATTATTAACAGCTCTCCAGTCATTAGGATAGTACTCTATAATAGAACCGTAAATCAACCTTTTATTTCCGTTGTCATTTGTTAAAGTGGCGGCATAGTGCAATTCTTCCATTTCCAGCGATTTAGGATCTGTTGTGGAGAGGTTTGCAATCTGCTCAGCCGATTTCTTCGGCATATAGGTAGTCACTTCAATGTTGGCGCGTCTTAACGGAGGAAGAATGTCGCGTTCGAGTTCAGGATAGATCAAAATCATGTTTCTGATTTCCTCTTCTTTTTTGCTTTGATCAGAAGAATTCACAACATTGAGGATAGCACTCTTGTCCTGAATGGATGAATTTTGAACTGCTTTCATAAAACCGTTCCAGTCGGGACCATTTGATTTTACAACGTAATTAACCGTCTTTGGATCAATGGCTTTGTTGGTTTTAGCGGTTTTTATAAATTTGTCATTCATGAATTTCTGAGCTGTTTCGGCACGGCGTTGTGAGAGGCCTTCGTTAAAAGTTTCTTCCCCTTCAGGTGAAGCCCAACCATTAATAGTCACATCTCTGATAACCCAGCCTTGTTCAACATCTGACAGGTTATTATTTAAAGCGTTGAAGTTTTCATCTTTTTTGTTGAGCGGAAGTTTCATATTCAACTGAGCCAGGTTCACCTGGAAGAACAGATCAGATTTTTGTGTGCTCAGAGTTTCTTTCTCGTAAGCATCTGGAGCCCAAGCTAACACTTCGGTATCCCGATACCAGTTGGAGGTATGAACAGTTCCGTCAGCCATTTTCCTTTCAGGGACAATAATGGCTCCTTTCGCATTAGCCGCTGCTTCGCAGGTCTCATAGTTTTCGCCATCATAAGTATAAATCACGGGAGACACAGAGAGTTCAGCTACATCCATGGCCGGGGTGTATGGTATTTTACCTGTATAGGTAAACGAACCACCGTTACCATAAGGAACCAATGTACCGTCACCGGCTACATCTTCACCTTTAAATTTCATGGGTGGGAATGCAGTTTGTCCACCTTCGTAGGTCAACACAGGAGCAAAACACATCACCGCTTTTTTCCCAAAATATTTTGGGGGGAAGGTTCCTTTGATGGTTACTTCAATGCTGTCTCCTCTTTCTTCTAATGGATCAGGAGTAGCTTTCAGCTCTACCTTTTCGAAGTTGGCAGCCATTTTTTTGGTGTTGTTACCGCCAAATTTGTAGCGGGCACCAATATTAAAGTGTGAAAACACATCATTTTTTACGGCCAGGGCACCATGTTTGGCTCCATCTGCATAATCAGTAGTCATCCAGGTATAGGTATAGTCACCATATACATCCCACTTATCGCTGACTTTAAAATTGACGTTAAAACCAACAGGGACTGTAAGATCAATGTTCCTGTCGCTGATACCGCTTCCAGTTCCGCCTGATTTTGTTCCTTTCGCGCCATTGGTCATGATTCTGGCATCGGTATTCAGGTCGTAAGTTTTTGAAATCCATTGAACCTGGCCAACACCTCCGTGGATACCAAAGTCAATCAGACGTTCATGATAACCACTGACCAGGTTTGAAATGTTGATGCCAAGATTCAGGTTCCCGCCAAAGTAGTCGGTCAGGAAATACATATCTCGTCCCCATTGAGCATTGGGTATGCTTGTGGTAGCCACATTCTTTTTTTCACCTTCAAAAAAACCTCTGTCAATATGACCATAGGCACTAAAAACAGATGTTAATTGCCGTCCGAGACCTAAAACCCCATTGATATTGGTGTGTCCAAAATCAGGAGCAAAATCGTAACGGCTTAAGTCAGCGTGTGACCAGGATGGCCCAATTTCACCTTCAATGTACCAGAAAGGTGAAAAGGAAGAACTTTTCTTTTCCTTTTTTTCAGCTTTGGAATCCCCGGTTTCCTGAGCAAAGAATGACAATGGTAAAGCCATGACCATGCTTAAGATCAGTGCTTTGGTTAATAAAGAATAAGCTTTTTTCATGTTAGTAAAGTTTATTGTAGGTATTAATGATTACAAAAGTATTTATTTTAATCTTTTAGATTGATGATAGATAGGTTAATTGTTAAGAACGTCTTGTTAATAACGCAAAAGTAATAAAATATTAAACGAGAATATGCATAATGTTTGATTTTACGCTCAAAAATATTAATTGTTTCAATAATGGTTAACTATTTCAATTTTAATACGATGTCCCAAAGTACAATTCCCACGCTTACACTAATGTTCAATGAGTGTTTTGTGCCCCATTGGGGAATTTCGATGCAGGAGTCAGAATGCTGAATAACAGCATCTTCCACACCAGCAATTTCATTTCCGAATACGAGGGCATATTTTTGATTTTTTTGAATTTCAAATAGGGGCAAAGGGATAGCGTGTTCAGTTTGTTCGATAGAAATTATTTTATATCCGCGGTCCCTGAGGTTTGTTACGGCCTCTAAAGTAGTGGATTTGTATTCCCAATCAACCGAATCCGTGGCTCCAAGTGCGGTTTTGTGAATTTCACGGTGGGGTGGGCTTGCTGTAATACCACAGAGTACAATCTGTTCTATAGCGAACGCATCGGATGTACGAAATACGGATCCTATATTGCTCTGACTCCTGATATTGTCGAGCACAACCACCAATGGATTCTTTTTTGCATTTTTATAATCGTCCAGAGAAACCCTGTTCAATTCTTCATTTTTTAATTTTCTCATTTTTCAGGCATCTTGAGGCAAAAATACTGCGGTTAATGATATCAATCAGCTTCAAATGTTATCTTTGTTATAAAAAAATAAGTTGAGCACGGAAACAAAATATGTTGAGACACCGCTGATGAAGCAATTTTATCAGATCAAGGCAAAATATCCTGATGCATTGCTCCTGTTCAGGGTGGGCGATTTTTATGAAACATTTGGTGCAGATGCCATCCGAACATCGGCTATTTTGGGTATTGTACTCACTAAGCGGCGCAATGGGGCGGCTTCTTTTGTAGAATTGGCTGGATTTCCATACCATTCCCTCGATACCTATTTACCAAAACTGGTGAGGGCCGGGCATCGGGTAGCCATCTGCGATCAGCTTGAAGACCCCAAGCTGACCAAAACCATTGTAAAAAGAGGTGTTACCGAGTTGGTAACTCCGGGTGTTACACTTAACGACAATGTACTGGAACAAAAGGAAAATAATTTTCTGGCTGCGGTGCACCTCACTACGGGAAATTTAGGTGTAAGCTTTGTAGATATCAGTACCGGAGAGTTTTTTTTGGCTGAAGGCAGTATTGAATACGTGGATAAATTACTCCAGGGTTTTGCCCCGAGCGAGGTGGTGATCCAACGTCAGTTTCGCGATCAGTTCCAACAGCATTTTGGCAATGGCTATTGTCAGGCGTATTTCGATGATTGGGTGTTTAGTGATGATTTTGCTCAAACGGTACTACTAAAACATTTTCATACCACTTCTCTCAAAGGCTTCGGGGTAGAGTCGTTTGATAAAGGAATTGTAGCAGCCGGAGCATGTATACATTACCTTCTTGAAACGCATCACGACAAAATTGATCACATTAGTAAGTTGAGCCGCATCGATGAAGGCCGTTACGTTTGGCTTGATAAATTTACTGTCCGTAACCTGGAGCTTATTGCTCCCTTAAGCCCGGGCGCTATTACCTTACTCGATGTTATTGATCACACAGCTTCGCCCATGGGAGCCAGGATGATGCGCCGATGGATTACACTTCCATTAAAAGACATCAAGGCAATCAACGATCGGTTGAATGTGGTCGGTTTTTTATTGAAGAACCCTGATTTTGAAGAACAACTGCATGGTGAAATTGCCCAGACGGGTGATCTGGAGCGATTAATCTCCAAAGTGGCCACAGGCCGTGTGAACCCCCGTGAATTAATTCAGCTTAAGCGTGCACTCCAGGCGGTTGAAAGATTGCGGAAATTGTGTAAAAGTATTGGTAATGAGTCGTTAAGTCCTATTGCTGATCAGCTCAACCCTTGCCAGATATTAATCGATAAATTGTCCTCGCAACTAACTGAAGAACCGCCCGCCTTACTTTCGAAAGGGAATGTTATTGCCGCTGGCGTTTCACCTGAACTCGATGAGTTAAGAAACTTGGCCATCAGCGGTAAAGATTATCTAAAAAACCTGGTGAAACAGGAGACTGAGCGAACCGGGATTTCATCGTTAAAAATTGGTTTTAACAACGTGTTCGGATATTACCTGGAGGTAACCAATACCCATAAAGATAAGGTGCCTCCGGAATGGCATCGCAAACAGACCCTGACCAGCGGTGAGCGGTATATTACTGAAGAGTTAAAGGAATATGAACAAAAGATTCTTGGTGCCGAAGAAAAAATGGAAGTGCTGGAACAGAAATATTTTGAGGCGTTGGTGCATTTTACATCTGGTTTTGTGGATCCGGTACAGCTTGATGCCAATCTGATTGCAGGACTGGATTGTCTGGATTCGTTTGCACGCATCTCAGTTGATAACAACTATTCACGGCCCGATCTGAATGAAGAATTGGCCATTGATATTAAAGGGGGGCGTCATCCCGTGATTGAAAAAAACCTGCCTCCCGGAGAAAGTTATATCGCCAACGATGTATTTCTGGACCATGCCAAACAGCAAATCATCATGATTACCGGGCCTAACATGTCGGGTAAGTCGGCTCTGTTGCGCCAGACGGCCTTAATCGTATTGTTAGCACAGATGGGATGTTTTGTACCCGCCGATTCTGCAAAATTGGGTATTGTAGATAAGTTGTTCACCCGGGTGGGTGCTTCGGATAATATCTCCTCAGGTGAGTCTACTTTTATGGTGGAGATGAACGAAACCGCCAGTATCCTGAATAATATTTCGAGCCGAAGCCTGATTTTATTGGACGAAATTGGCAGGGGGACGAGTACTTATGATGGCATCTCCATTGCCTGGAGCATAGCCGAATACCTGCATAACCACCCTGCTTACCGGGCGAAAGTGCTTTTTGCCACGCATTATCATGAATTGAATGAGATGACCACCACCATGGTACGGATCAAGAACTATCATGTAACAGTAAAAGAAATCGGCAACCAGGTTATTTTTCTGCGTAAATTAAAAAAAGGAGGAAGTGAACACAGTTTTGGTATCCATGTGGCCGAAATGGCCGGTATGCCACGAAAGGTGTTGGAACGGGCGAGGCAGATGCTGACCATTCTGGAAAAAAACCACAGCAGTGAAGCATTAAACCAGGCCATAAAAAAAACCAGCAACCCTGATCACATGCAATTGAGTTTTATTCAGTTGGATGATCCGTTGCTGCTACAAATAAAAGCCGACATCCTGAACACCAATATTGATGTCCTTACGCCCGTGGAAGCCTTAATGAAGTTGAATGAGATAAAAAAATTATTGGGAAATGCCCAAAAATAACCGGAAGGAAAAAAACTGTATTTTATTTGTAGGTTTTATAAAAATTGTTTTACATTTGCACCTCCAAATTTGATGCCACGGGTTGGTAACTTTGATGGAAAAGCGGGAATAGCTCAGTTGGTAGAGCACGACCTTGCCAAGGTCGGGGTCGCGAGTTCGAGTCTCGTTTCCCGCTCAAAATCCCGAACCCACACCGATGGATATCGGGTGAAGGCACGGGATTTTTTCTTTGACATACGCTCGAGTGGTGGAATTGGTAGACACGTTGGACTTAAAATCCAATGACCATTGCGGTCGTGCGGGTTCAAGTCCCGCCTCGAGTACGAAAAGCCGGCTTCGAAGGAAGTCGGCTTTTTTATTGGGTAGAATATAAGGTACTACTACATTAAATCGAAATAAATACTTGAAAGTTTAGGAATAAATCAATCGGCTTGCAGTCGGATAAATCCGGACTGCAATGGATGTCAAATTAACACATTCAGCGTAAATGAACAAGACTTCATAGAATCCATCCATTGCAGTCTGGCTTTAGCCGACTGCACCCAAATAAATCTTAAGCTTTAACAACAGTTAGTTACAGAAAAAAGTAAAGATTAGAAATTGAGAATAGATTCCGAATGTAGGGCAGTCGGATAAATCCGGACTGCAAGGAATGTCCATTTAGCACATTCAGAGTTAATGAATAATACTTCATAGAATCCATCCATTGCAGTCTGGCTTTAGCCGACTGCAACAGAAATTTCCTTTTGCATTAGCTACACTTTAATATTGTAACAAGGTAAAAGCAAAAAAAATAGAGTCTAATATCTATTTTTAAGAGTAAATATTCAGCTTACACCTCTTGCATCCAGACTTTTAACATGAAAAAATAAACATAAAGCACACCCAGCCCTGACGCGTTTAACATTAGCGTAACGCGCATCTTTTATCACTCCATCAAATTTCATTACAACCACTAAGTTGGCACGCGAAAGTTCATCCCTGCCTACCGGCAGGCAGGCGGCAGGCAGGCTCGTTACCGTATCGCTCAAACAAGAACGAGGGAGGATGTTGCTAAACTTTGGAAAAGTTAAAAAATACATCCGACCTGCCGGGTTTTTCCCAACCCGGCGGGTCGGGAAACCATGTATTTTGGAATGGTTGATATTTGATGTGGAGCTGTTCAGCCTCCTCGCTTTTGGAATTCTCCGTAAATTTATCTCATTACAAACCCTTCGTAGTCCGTCAAATCGATCACCGAAAAGGAATGTTGCGGATAAGCTTTTGAAAAAGTAAGAGGAAGTTTACTTCGCAATTCCGGGCTGTATTTGTACTTAAAAGCGTGAAGCACTCCATCATAGTCTTCAATATAGTCTATTTCCTGTTGTTGCCGAGTACGCCAAAAATAACGGTTGCAATACAATTGGCCGTAGGAAATCTTTTTAAGTCGTTCCGACATCAGAATATTTTCCCACAAAGCACCTTTGTCGGTACGCAGGTTAAGCGGGGAAAAATTATTGATGATGCTATTGCGTATCCCATTGTCGAAAAAATAAATTTTGCGTCCTTTATTGATCTCATTTCGGAGATTTCTGCTAAAAGAGGGCAACCTATAGATGACAAATGCCTGTTCCAACAGGAAAATGTATCGTCCAATGGTTTCTTTATCCGGTAGCCATCACATGGAGAGACTTTAATTGATCAGCCAGAATTTTGAGTAGCAGTCCTGCATTTTCAATTCGTTGAACTGCATCAATTACAAGCAAAAATATAGGACTATTTTTGTTTTAAAACGAAAAGTTTTTACTTAGCACAATATAGAATTTGCATTTCTAATATGTACTACTTATCTTTGTGCAATGATACAAAGGCAAATAGAAGAAAAAATAAGGTCCTTAGTTGGGAAATATCCGGTTATAACCATCAATGGGCCGCGGCAATCGGGGAAAACTACCTTGGTTAAAAAAATGTTCTCAGAATTTACCTATGTTAATTTTGAAGATATTGAGCAAAGAGAATTTGCTATTTCCGACCCAAAAGGGTTTCTCAATGCCAAAGGAAAGAAATTGATTATTGACGAAGCCCAATATGTAACGGATATTTTCTCCTATATACAACTCTATGTTGATGCTGATGCTGAAAGGCAATATATATTGACTGGTTCTCAAAATTTTCTGCTTATGGAGCGAATTAATCAAAGCCTGGCAGGGAGAGTAGCCATTTTTAATTTATTGCCCTTTTCAATGAGCGAACTCCATGATACACCTTTCGAAAAACCGACCTATCAGGAATCTATACTATATGGTGGTTATCCAAGAATTTATGATAAAGATCTCAATCCAACTGAGTGGTTGAAAAATTATAATGCAACCTATGTAGAGAGAGATGTTCGACAGGTTATCAATATCGGCGATCTAAATTCTTTTCAAAAGTTCATGGCTTTATGTGCAGGCAGAATAGGTCAGTTAATCAATTTCTCTTCCATTGCCAACGAATTATCCCTTTCCTATCATACTGTTCAAAAATGGTTATCTATACTTGAAGCCAGTTTTATCACCTATCGCTTATATCCTCATCATAAAAATTACAATAAGAGATTGGTTAAATCAGCCAAACTCTATTTTTATGATACAGGTTTGGCAGTTGCAATACTGGGCATTAAAGATGTTGAACAACTTCAATTACATTATTTAAAGGGAGAACTTTTCGAGAATCTAATTATCACTGAACTCATCAAGCAAAAGCTAAATGCAGGACAAACAAGCAATTATTATTTTTGGCGCGATAACAAAGGAGTAGAGATTGATTGTATCCATGAAGAAGGAAATAAATTCACCGCCATAGAAATCAAGTCAGGCTTGTCGGTTCATCAGGACTTTTTTAAGAATTTATTGTATTATCAAAGGCTATCCGAAGTATCAAACAAAGAACTCGTATTGGTCTATGGAGGAACCGAAAGTTACCAAAGAAATCAGGCCAGGGTTATTTCCTGGAAAGATTTACACATGATAACAAAGGGATAAGATCCATCAAATAGCCAATAATTACAGGTCTAAAATAAAATATTGCACCAACACAACCCTGGCGCGCGTTTAGCGTTAGCGTAACGCGTGATTTTTAGCATGCTATCAAATTTCATAACAACTTCTAAGTTGGCACGCGAAAGTGCATCCTCGTTACCGCTACGCTCAAACGAGGGTTCCTATCAAATAGATTTAATGGGGTATCCGATCATCTCCCGTGCTGATTTTCGGTTATTTTCATGATTCACCTTTCTAGACCGGACTCATTAATCAATGGATGGTGCTGCATACAAGTATATTGTGTATTGGTTTTGATGGTGTATTTTGAGGTGCAGCGCACCGAAAATATTTATAGCCAATTCAATAACAGTAGATTCAAGGTGCGGAGCACCGCAATATTGATTTACAATTAAATAAATGGGAAAATATGACGGTGCGCTGCACCTTAACCCACATTGCAGGCTAAGAATCATAAATAATTGATTTTAAGAGGAGTCGTTTTTAAAAATTTCGGCAGGGGGGACTACGGATTTTTTTCTATAGAAGGGGGCATGTTTATAACCCAGCAAATCGTATATCTGTTGGACCTTGGTAGTAGGTTCGGTACATTTCCTTATAGAAATTACTTGTTCGCTTATGTTTGTGATGTTTGTGGTTACACATTTTTGGGTGTTCATTATACGTATGATTTCGCTCCAGCCGCAACGAAATTTATTTTGTTTTAACTGGTACCTTATAGTCGATACCAGCCAGTAGGCAAGCAAACCCAGGTGCAGGTGTGCCATCGATGCATTATCGGTTTTGTGAAAAATGGGTCGCAGGTCAAGGTCAGTCTTTAAAACACGAAAGGTATATTCTATTTCTCTTATGATGTTATAAATGAGCCACAAGGTATTTTCATCCTTTTCATCAAGCGATGTTCTGAGAAAGTATATGCCACTTTTTTTGTCAGGATCATCGCCTTGTTTGCGGGTACAGCTTAATGCGGTGGCTATGCCATTGCCATTGTCTGTTACTTTGATTTCGTAGTACTTGTGTACCGATGGATATTTCTGCTTTAGCCGGCCTATCCTTTCGAACACTTTGTCAAGTTTTTTTGTGCCGCCTTTTGAGCTGATCCCTGCCCGTATGGGTTCGATGCCTTCCTCAAAACGTTGTGCCAGCAGGCCATGCATGCTATTTTCTTTCAAGGCTTTGGCCTGGCTTTTTACCCACAAATAGTGGTCGTCGTTTTTGTCACATTTTACCTTCAGAAGTTCTATGGGTTGTTGCTTTTTGTCTTTGATCATGACAGGTTTGCTGTCGATGTCAGCATAGTATTCTTTAAGGTTCGACCGCGACACACACATATATTCGTAACCTTCTTTCTTTAACATCTTTACGTTGGCATCGGTAGCTATCCCGGCATCCATGACAACGATTGGCTTACGGTGTGAAAAGGAGGTCCTCTGTGACAATGCTTTTATTATTGTAAGCAAGGTTTTACTGTCCGGGATATTGCCCCGGAATATGTTGGAGTATTTTAAAAAGCCTTCGCGATTGATCACCACTGCCAGAACTACCAGACGGGCATCGCTGCGCTTTTCCTTGCTACGCCCGAATTTGGCTATTCGGCTACGCTTCATCCGGCCCTCAAAATAGGTATTGGTCAGGTCATACAATATAATTTTGTCTTCCAGGTCGAACAATTCGTTGGTTTGTCGTGAGAGGTATTGCTCCAACTTGTCTTTTACTGAGTAGAGCTTATGTGATATTGCGTAAAGCCTGTCTTTGGTGACTTTGCCCCTGTCGTAGCCGATAATTTCGCAAATAGCGGAGTTTTCTTTTATATATGAAACAGTTTTCAGTTCCGATGCCGGGTATATGGCACGACATATAACATGGGTGGCAGCAAGAGATATTTGCTCTGGCGACCATCCCTGCTGGTGCAGAAAACCATTTATCCCCAGTTGGTCAAAAGCCTGTTTGCACAGCCATTCACCACCAACCTCGCGGGCATCGCTGGTTTTCAGGCTCGACATATCCACTGTTTCCCACTGGCCTTCACCATGGCCAACATCGTAAAATTTCTTTTGCTTTATCTGCGTGTAGAATTCACGGGCAAGTTCTTCCACCTTGTTGTCAAGCAAACCGAAATCAAGTCTATTGGGGCCATTTTTCAACAGGTCTTCTACCCTGGCCGCAAGTTGCTTTTTTTGATCAACACCAGGTAGTTCGTCAAGCTTGCCAAACCCGATGATGGTATGGTGGTGGATGTGCCCGTCTTTACGGTAACTTTCTACCAAGCGGTAAACTGAATACCGTTCTTTGGTGGTCTTGTTGTATTTCGGATAAGGCTTGATAAACATACTGCAAGTTTACAACCTAACCCGTTGCATGTCAACACCCCAGGTAGGACTACATTTGCAATTTCAAACCTTGCTTAAACAAATACTGCTCAAAATCAATAATCTACAAATCGACTAATCGTAAATTGTTGATAAATAATAGGGTTATCAACCGTTTTTCCCTGTTTCTTGTGACTTTATACGCAATGTGGGTTAATTTTCATTGTTCTATTGTTTAAAATTTAAAATACTTCGAATGGAATGTTCAGTTTTAGTCTACAAGACTTGTAGAGCAAACATTCAAACAGGAAAAATTAAACAATAGAAGGCGGTCCCCGCA
>Ga0210044_10000260_pt1 | contig 79163 bp, 68 predicted proteins | sample CryGey13umfilter_2_FD_183959 | JGI IMG/M metagenome (GOLD analysis project Ga0210044, IMG submission 183959) | Groundwater microbial communities from aquifer in Utah, USA - Crystal Geyser 4/9/14 3 um filter (SPAdes) (version 2) | ecosystem: Environmental > Aquatic > Deep subsurface >... | reverse complement strand
ACAATAATTGTTGGTGGAAAATTAAGCGGCTTGGGTGGAACAAATGCCCGGCTTGGACAAGGTGAATTTATTGTTGTTGAAGCCGATGAATTTGACAGAACATTTTTAAAACTCACACCAAGTATTGCAGCTATTACAACTTTGGAATCAGAACATTTGGACACATATAAAGATCTTAATGACATTAAATCAGCATTTGTTGAATTTGCAAACAAAGTTCCGTTTTACGGCTTTGTGGTTTTATGTCTTGATGAAATTGCCTTGCAGGATATAATCCCGATGATTAATAAAAAAATAATTACTTACGGACTAACACAGCAAGCTGATGTAAGAGCTATAGATATTAGTTTTAATGAATATTCAAGCAGTTACACTGTTGTCTATAAAGGAAAAGAACTCGGAAAGATCAGTTTGAGAATTCCCGGTGCACACAACATTAAGAATTCTCTTGTAGCAATAACTATCGGAACTGAATTAGGAATTGAATTCTCGAAAATTAAAAAAGCACTTGAATCATTTACCGGGGTTTATCGCAGGTTTGAAACAAAGTATAACAAAGAAATTTTAGTAATAGATGATTATGCACATCATCCAACAGAAATTAATGCCTCACTCGCTGGCATAAGAGGAGGCTGGAGTCGTCGCCTCGTAGCTGTTTTCCAGCCTCATCTCTTTTCGCGTACAAGAGATTTTTATACTGAATTCGGAAGGTCATTTCTTAATTCAGATTTATTTATTTGCACTGATGTTTATCCGGCACGTGAAAAACCGATGGAAGGAATTACCGGTGAATTGATTGCAAATGCAGCCAAAAGTTTTGGTCATAAAAATGTTCTTTACGTTCAGGACAAAAATAAAATTCCGGAAACTTTGATGAGTGTAGTTAAACCTGACGATATAGTAATCACAATGGGAGCCGGAGATATTTGGAAATACGGAGAAAAATTTGTCGAACTTTATAGCAAAAAGAAATAATGAAAAATTCTAAAACAAAAATATTGAGTTTTGTCATTTTAATTGGATTAGTAATGATTCTGTCTGCAATTACTTTATTCTTTGATGAAAAGAAGGGTGAAGTTTTTACAACAATAAAGCTTGATGGTAATCAATTGTATTCAAAAAGTGACTATCTTGAATTTTTGCGGTTAAATTCACCGGAAGAATTTCCATATCTAAATGCAGGGATTATAAGGGACAGGTTTCAAAAACATCCATACATTGCAGGTGTAACTGTATTGCAAAGCAATAATGTTCTGAATGTTACTATTAAAGAAAAACCAATTGAAGCAATTTTATTTTCGGACGATACTCAATACTTGATAACAAATGAATTGCAGGTAATACCATTTTTACCCAAAACATATCATTTAGACAATCCGGTAATAGTCAATGCTAAATTTCGCAACAAGTTGAGAATAATGTCTTCCTGTAAAAAACAGAAAGATATAATTGCAGCACTAAAAATTATTTACACAATAAAAAAGGCTAATCCGGAATTTTTAGCAACAGTATCGGAAATTGATTTACGCCATGGGAAAGATATTGTGATTTCATTGGAAGGAAAGGATTATCCCGTAATTCTTGGCAGAGGAAACCTTGTTAATAAATCCTTTTGTCTCGCCAATTCAGGGAATTATTTAAATAATCATTCTTTAAATAAAATTATTAATCATATTGATTTAAGGTTCGACGACATGATGGTTTTTGGTTTTAACGATAGCTTAATTGAAGCAATGGGAAACAAATTATGAAAAAGAATATTATTGCCGGCTTGGATTTGGGAACTACAAAAGTTTGTGCGGTAATTGCAGAGCGAACAGATTCCGCATTAAATATTTTAGGATTTGGAGTTTCTCCATCTGAAGGATTGAACAGAGGGTTGGTTGCTAATATCACCAAAACTGCCGAAGCAATTAAAGAGGCGATGGCTATTACTCAAAACAGAGCCGGCTTTCAGATTAATGAAATTAATGTCGGTGTTGCCGGTGAGCATATTACAAGTTTGCGACATAGAAATTATGTTACAATCAATAATCCCGACAGGGAAATTACAGAAAGTGATCTTGCAAGATTGGAAGCAGACGTTAAAACAATTCGTATCCCTTCCGATAAACAAATTCTTCACATTATTCCGGAGGAATTTTTTGTTGACAACCAAGGTGGAATCGAGAATCCAATCGGTATGTGCGGTTCAAAACTTGAAGCTCTGAACCATGTTGTACTTGCTGCAATTCCCGCAATCCAAAATATTAAAAGGTCAGTTGAACGCGCTGGGTACACAGTTAAAGATTATATCCTCCAACCAATTGCCTCAAGTGTTTCAGTGCTTGATGATAATGAAATCGATTTGGGAGTTGTTTTAATTGATATCGGTGGAGGAACGACAGATGTAGCTGTTTATCATGATAAAAGTATAAAGCATACAAAAGTAATTGGAGTGGCTGGGAATCAGGTTACAAACGATATACGCGAATCATTGGGAATAATTGCTTCCGATGCAGAGAGTTTGAAAAAGGAATATGGATATGCTATTGAAGAAGCAATAATTAAAGAACAGGATATTATTTTGAAGAATCCTGCAGGCAGAGGAAGCATTAAAATTCCGATCACATTACTTACTCAGATTATCAGCCTCCGAATGCGTGAATTATTCATGATTATTGATAATGAATTACGACATACGCAGCTAAAAACTAAAATTAAATCGGGAATTGTACTTACTGGCGGTGGCTCGCTACTTCGCGGATGTACTGATTTGGCTGAAGAAGTTTTTGGATTACCAACAAGAATCGGTTTGCCATTGAATCTTGGCTCGGGCTTATCAAATGAAATTGAAAGTCCTGAATTTGCAACGGTAGCCGGATTGATAAAAGGCATTCCCGGGGCAACGTCAAGCACAACATGGATTGAAACTAAAGCTAAAAATACAAGTGGAAAGAAAATAGTTTCAAAAATTTTAACAAAGATAAAAGAAGTTTTTGATAATTTATAAATCACAACAAGGAGGTCTCATGTCTGAATTAAACATTGAATCCATCGGTACAGTTCGAAATCGATTTGCAACGCTTGACAAAGAGCAAAAGCTTGCTGCAAAAATTAAAGTGATTGGAGTCGGTGGCGGTGGCGGTAATGCAATTGATTATATGATTGCTAAAGGATTAAAGGGCGTTGAGTATATTGCCATTAATACCGATGCGCAAGTTCTTGACAAAAATTTGGCGGAACAAAAAGTTAATATCGGAAAGAATTTAACAAAAGGACTTGGAGCCGGAGCTGACCCCAATGTTGGAAGAAAAGCAGTTGAAGAGGATAGAGAAAAAATTTCAAAACTTCTTGAAGGTTCTGATATGGTTTTTGTTACTGCAGGAATGGGCGGAGGAACAGGAACAGGAGCTGCACCTATTGTTGCTTCAATTGCAAAAAGTCTTGGCTCGCTTGTTATTGCAATTGTTACAAAACCATTCAACTGGGAAGGTAAAACAAGAATGAAAAATGCGACTGAAGGAATTCAGGAATTGCGTCAATATGTTGACAGTCTGATAGTTATTCCAAATGAGAGAATACTAAATATTTTAGATGATAATTCACCAATCGCTGATGCATTTGATAAACCAAATGAAGTTCTGTATGAAGCAACTCGCGGTATTTCTGAAATTATCACAGTCAGAGGAAAAATTAATGTTGACTTTGCCGATGTTCGTTCGTCAATGAATCAATCAGGAATAGCATTGATGGGATGTGGGGTTGCAACTGGTGCAAACAGAGCAATTGAAGCCGCAACAAAAGCGATCACTTCTCCATTGCTCGAAGGAATTGATATTAAAGGCGCTAAGCACATTTTAATTAATGTGACCGGATCAACAAATCTTTCTTATAAAGAAGTGATTAATGCAAATCAAACTATTCAAGAACGCGCCGGAGGTGAAGCTAATATTATTTTTGGAATTGTTTATAAAGAGGATATGAATGAAAGTATTTCCTATACTGTAATTGCAACAGGTTTTAGCAAACCTGAAAACCAGTCAGCTTCCAAAGGCATTTTATCAGAAGTTACAGGAGCAAAAACTGAAAACCCAGTTACACAGATAAAAAAAGGATGGGGATTTAAACTTGATGAAAATGAGGACAAAAATATTCCGACAATAGCAAGAATTCAAAACCGCACTGCAAATGAAAATGATGAAAATAGTTTTCAATCTGGATTTAACTATCGAGGCAGCATAACTCCGGAAAAGGAAAATAATATTCAGAACAAAACAAATAATAACGACAATGAAAGTTCTACGTTTTTAAGAATGATGATGGACTGAAACTATTCACTTGCTGTAAGGCTGAGTTAACTCCTTGTTGTGATCGAGCAAAATGACTCAGCCTTTTTTATTATTCACTTTGGCATTTTTTTTTATCCGATTTTTTCTTAATCTTTGCACGCAACTTTAAAAAAATAAGAATGAAAAAAGTTTATTTAATAATCATAATAAGTTTGTTTCTGTTTATTCAAACAAATGCACAAGAAGCAGATGAGGTCGGCTGGATTTCAAAATTTGGTGCTGCCGGTGGTTTCAATCCTGTTTGGATAATACCAAATATAGCTCCGATTAATAAATCAGTTTCGTTTTCAGGATCAAAAAACTTTTCTGAAAGCGGAATGATTGGGTTTGGTGGCAGTGGTTATGTTTATGTAATGTTTATTGAAAATCTCCGTATTGGCGGAATGGGATTTTCTGCTTCGCAAAGTATTTCATCAAAAGAAGGTGCATATACAAAAGAAGTTTCATACTCAAATGGTTTTGGTGGGGTCACAATTGAATATACGATTCCGTCTGTCAAAAGAATTGCAGTTTCAGTCGGTGCGATAATTGGCGGCGGCTCGGTTGAAATCAATACTTATAAAAATGCCGGCGATTTTTCATGGGATTATATTTTTTCTGAATTGGGAAATGATTTACTCGTTTCAAATTCACATCACCAGTTAACCCTGAGTTACTTTTCCATTGCACCGACTATAAATGTTGATATTCCGGTTAATCGTTTTATGGCTTTTCGGGTTGGTGCGGGGTACAATTTCGGTATCGGAAATTCATGGAAAGCTGATAATGACAGAAAGTTAGTCAATGTCCCAAATGACTTAAACGGTAATTCACTATTTTTTCAAACAGGAATTTATTTCGGGTTCTTTGCATTTTAATATGAAAAATTTACTTGTAACTGGCGGTGCAGGATTTATTGGGAGTAATTTTATAAATCATATTCTTGATAAACGTGATGATGTTTTTATAGTTAATCTTGATAAACTTACTTATGCCGGCAATCTTGAAAATCTTAAATCATCTGAAAACAAAAAAAAATATCTTTTTATAAAAGGTGATATTCAGAATCACGAACTTGTTGAATATATTTTTACAAAGTATAAAATCAAGCATGTAATAAATTTTGCAGCAGAGTCGCATGTTGACAGAAGTATTCTCGGCTCGGAAGTTTTTTACAGAACAAATGTAATCGGGACAAACGTGCTGCTTGAAACAGCACGCAGATTTGAGGTTGAAAGGTTTTTGCAAATTTCTACAGATGAGGTTTATGGAAGTCTCGGAGAAACCGGAAAATTTACTGAATCAACTCCGATATCTCCGAATAGTCCGTATTCATCAAGCAAAGCTGCTGCGGATATGATGGCTCTTGCGTTTTATCATACTTATCAAATGCCTGTTGTTCTTACAAGGTGCAGCAATAATTATGGACCGCTTCAGTTTCCCGAAAAATTAATTCCGCTGATGATTATTAATACTCTTAATAATAAAAAACTTCCTGTTTACGGAGATGGTCTGAATGTCCGTGACTGGATTTATGTTATTGATCATAATAAAGCTGCAGAACTTGTTTGGGAAAAAGGAAAAGTCGGAGAAGTTTATAATATCGGTGCAAGTCGCGAAATGAAGAATATTGAAATTGTTAAACTGATTCTCAAGACGCTTGGAAAATCTGAAGATATGATTAACTACGTAAAAGACAGACCCGGACACGACAGGCGATATGCAATTGATTCATCAAAAATACAGAATGAACTTGGCTGGAAACCTGAGTTTGAATTTGAAACTGCTATTCAAAATACAATTCAGTGGTATCTGGAAAATAAAAACTGGTGGGAAAGAATAATTAACGGAAATTATCTTGAATATTATAATTTACAATATAAAAACCGGTAAGAAATAAACATGAAAAAAATAATTTTTATTTTTCTGCTTTCAATAAACTTTTTGAATGCTCAGAATGAGCTAAATCTTTCAAAAGCAAATATGAATGATTTGATAAATTCTTCTGGAATAAGTGTTACAATTGGCGGCTCGTTTATTGTGAACGGAACATTTTCAGCAAGAGTAGGCGAAAGGCTTGATCAGTTTATAACCAGAGTTTTTCTGCAGGCGAAATCGGAGCAATTAAGTGCAATTCGTGATATTGGACAGCGTCAGCAGGTTGAAGCTGAACTTGAAAAATATTCAAAGAGAGATATTTTGTTAAAAAGAGTTTCCGGACAGAATCAAAAAATTGACCTTGAAAAATTTTACAGCAACGGTGATTTGACACAGAATCCATACCTGAATAATGATGATGTGATTATATTTCCATATTATGATGAAGACCGGAATTTTATTTACATAACCGGTGCAGTTAATAACTCAAGGAAGTTTCAGTTTGTTGAAGGTGACAAACTTGAAGATGCAATTTTGCTTGCCGGCGGTATTAATAATGGATATGACAATATTGAAAAAGCCGAGATAAGCAGATTGGACAGCAAAGGTGATGCAGAGCAGCGTATAGTTGTAAATATTTCAGATAATCCGAAAGTGGAACGCGGCGATAGAATTACAATTTTAGCCGATGAAAATAACAGAAGAGAATACAAAGTGACTGTAGCCGGTGAAGTTAATCGCCCCGGCAATATTGTTATTACAAAAAATTCTTCAACACTTCGCGAAGTGATTGAAAAAGCGAGCGGATTTACTGAACATGCCGATTTGTCACGAGCAGAATTAATACGCGGTGCAAATGTTTTTAAGTCAACATTATTTAATGAAGAGATTGAGACTTACCTGATGAGCCGAATGTCTGATATAGCACCTGAAGATTCAACTTCATTAATAATTGACAACAAACTGCGTTTTATTCGCGGAAACGGTGTTATTAATTTTAATAATGTTTTTGATACAACTTCTTTGGCAAGCAAATTCATTGTGCGTGACTACGATTATATTTATGTGCCGGAAAGGTTGAATCTTGTTTATGTTTTCGGACAGGTTTATAATCCGGGATATGTTGAATACAAAGAAAATGAGCAAATTGATTATTATCTTTCCAAAGCCGGCGGCAGAGGACAGAATGCCAAAGAAGAAACATATCTGATTAAAGGAAAAACACGCAGCTGGACAAAAGCAGAAGAGGAAGTGAAATTAAATATTGAGCCCGGAGATTATATCTGGGTGCCAAAAGAACCGAAAAGAACATTCAGTTATTATTTGGACAGAACAGTTGCAATATCAAGTGTGGTTTCTGCAGTTGCGACAATCTTACTTCTGATTATTCAAATTCCAAAACTTTAATTGGGGATTATTTAGTTTCGAGTTTTGACTTGATATAACTTTCGAAATTTTTAATAATTACATCCCAACCAAGTATTTTAGGCACTAATTCAGAACATTCTTTCATTAAATCAGTGCGCACTGTTTCATTTTCAAAAATATAGGAAATCTTTTCAATAAATTCATCCGCTGTATTTGCTATAAAAATATATTTCCTAAGTTCATTTGGTAAACCACCAATTGCTGTTTCAGAAGCAACAACCGGAATTCCAAGAGCAAGAGACTCAATTACTTTGTTAGGAGTTCCTGCACCAAACCGAATTGGCGCTACGTTAATTTCGCTTTTTAAGTATTCATTTCTGATATCTTCGACAAAACCGGTCACTATTATTTTTTCAGAAGACAGTTTAAGTATTGTTCTTGATGGTTTTTGACCGACAATATAAAATTTTGAATCGGGATATTTTATGCTAACAGCCGGAAAAATATTTTTGGCGAAAAACAATGCTGCATCTTTATTGGGATAATATGGCATATTCCCTGAAAACATAATTCTGTATTTTTCAAAAGGTACAACCGGAGGATTGAAAAACTTTTCATTTACTCCGTTCCTAAGTATTTGAATTATCACACCCTCTAATTTTTTTTCGAGATGATTTTTATCAATTTCTGAACATAAAAATACAGAATCAAAAACTTTTGCATTTACTTCGTATTTTTCAATCCGTTTCAACTCAGAATTGAAAAATAGTTTCCTGAATGGGTTTTTTAGGAATTTTAAATATCTTGATAAGTATAAAGAAACCGCATCTGTGAAATCAACCACTTTGATGGCTGAAGAATTTTTTGTTGAAGGAAAATACTGAATGCTTCTGATTAAATGAAAATAGATTAAATCATATTTGTTTTTATTTGTCAAATCTGAGATAAGTTTTGCCAGTTTCCTTGAAGAGAAGAAAGTAACCTGAAATGGAATATTCTGGAAAAAAGCAGGAATTAATTTTAGCACAGAAATGAAAATCGGATTATTAACAACATGAGTTCGGATTTTTTCTTTTTTTAATTCATCAACAAATTTTATTTGCTTGTCATTTGCAATTAGCGTCACTAAATCCAGTTCATTTGATTGTGCAAGCGTTCGTGCAATATTAAATGCATGAAGATTATCACCTCTAAATGGCGGAAAAGGAATTCTTGGTGTTATCATTAAAATTTTCAAGGTTTAACTCTCAAGTTAAATTGTTTTTCGATCTTTTCCATAATAATCTTATTCCTTCAGCATTTCCTTTTATTAGTGCTAAAATTGAACTTCTTTTTGTTCCTCTTATTTCTGAATTAAGGAAAAAAGATTTTACTAATGAAATAAATTTCAGCATACTTACTAAAATTGAATAAAAGAAAACGTAAATTTTTATTTGTGTATCAAAAGTATTAAAGTAAAGATATCTGTTTCTCGTATAATAATAATAATAGAGTTTTGAATGTTCGCTCCAATTTAAACCCGCACCGCCTTTGTGATAAACAATAGAATCTGGTGTATAATAAATATCAAAATGTTTCCGGATTCTGTCTGAAAATTCTAAATCCTCAAAATACATGAAAAAATTCTCACTGATTAAACCGCACTTTTCAAAAACAATTCTCTTGGCAAGAAAACAGGAACCTTCAGCCATTGTGATTTTTCTAACTTCATTACCGAATAAGTTTGAATTTTTATTCCTAAAGGCAGCAACACCTGATGCACGCAGAAGACTAAAATATCCACCTGCGCAATATATTTTATTTTTATTGTGTGTATATAAAACTTTTGGAGACACAATTCCAATTGTATCGCTTGAGCTGATTAGTTTTAACATAGGGGAAAGAAAATCTGGCGTATATATTAAATCATTATTTGAAATGAGTATATAATCAGCTTTTTGTTCAATTGCATACTTAATCCCAAGATTCATCCCGCCTGCATAACCAAGGTTTGAATCGGTTTTTAAGAAAATCAAATCGGGATATTTCTCTTTTAATTGGTTTAAACTGTTATCAGTGGAACAATTATCAACCACAACCAGAGTAATTCTTTTATCATTTGTTGCCAGTAAAGATTCAATACATTTAGCTGTATCACTGAAATTATTCCAGTTCAAAATAACTGTATATATTTTTAATGCATCATTCTGATTTGACATAATTATTTTTTCGTGTAATAAGTTTTGCAATTAAATAAAGCATTGACATATTAAAAATAAAGTGAAGCCATCCAAGCATATTAACAAAAAATGAGAAAACAATAACAAAAAGGAAAGCACCATAAATCACAATTGATGAAAGACTTGGGTTCCTTTTGAGGTTATAAAAAGTTGAACCAATAATTAATCCCCAAATAAATGGAATAAAGCCCAAGCCAAAAATTCCATAGTCTCGGTACCATTCAAAAAACATTGTATATGTATTGTAATTACTTGTAAGCAAATGAGGAAACTTTGCGATCATTGAATATTCTTCCCACGGATGCTTTAGCTGTATCAGTGAAAGTATCGGATTAAAAGTAAAATATCCATAAGTGAATTTGGAATATTTTTCTACACCATTAATAAAATTTTCGACATTCATAGCAAAATACATATAGGGCTCAGTGAAAATTGCATATTTAACGCTGAACTTCATTCCGGATGTATAATAAATAATATTCGCAATAAACTTACTTGCTCTAAATGTTGAAATGCCGTATACAACTGCAATAAGAAATAAGGTGAAAAAGAAAATATATCTGAATTTTAATTTTTCCGTTGCATAAAGCATAAAAACCATCAAAACCACGAGCCAATAGACGATATCAAATCTGTGTAAAACTAAAAGATTCAGAAAAAAAGTAAGAGTTGCAATTAAGAAGACAATCGTTCTTTTGCTTTTAGATTTTTTTTCGTAGAAAAAATATATCGAAGAATAAAACAAAATTGGCGGCAAAGCATGTGTAATTAGTCCCACACCAAATACACCTGTCCATTGTGTCCTGATTTCAGGTCTCGGAGAAAAAGCAGGGATAAAGCCCATTACTAAAAAACTTACCAAATATGAAACGAGATACAGAACAAAAGCAATGATCAGAATTTTGAACAGAAAGTCTTTGTCAATTGATTCCTTTGACATAATCAACCGCATTTCTTTGATTGTTTTGACATTCTTATCGGCGTTTAAGACATATATAATAAAAAGCCCAGAAAGGAATGATAATAGAGTTAACATCAGCATAACCCAACTGTATAAAGTCCATTCTTTTTGAAAAACACTAAGTTTCAGATGTGTTAATCCAATTGCAAAACTCCAAACCAAAATGAACAAACGGGCAGGAGATAATAGGTCAATTTTTTTATATAAAAAACTGAGAAGTAAAAGTGAAAAAATGGTAAAACTTATTACTGAAATCGTACTCATTTTAACTCTTTTTTATCTTTGAAAAATTCAAAAAATCCATTGAAAACAGAATATCCCTTTCTTCTGAGGTAAGGTAATAAAACACTCCAAACGCTGAAAATGAAATTAGAATAACAGGAATTCCAACCAACAAATTCATTTTTAAAACCAACATAAGAATTCCAATTGATATTCCTGAAATAAATAAAAGTGCTGTTTTGAAATTTATGAACCATTCTTTAAACAAACTCATAGAATTGAATGTATATACAAAATAAACAAAGATAATTGTAATCAGAGAAACATAAGCAGCTCCAATCAAACCGAATTTGGGAATAAGAATTAAATTCAAAATTACATTTATTATTGTAGCAATTATTACAGTGTACATTCTTACAATTTGCCGGTCAGTAGTGGTCAGGATTAATGCAAAAGATTCAAATGCAAAACGAACGAAAATATTGAATGCAAATATCCGAAGTATCGGAATTGACTGTGAATATAAATCTTTGCCGTATATAATATTTATTATTTGATCGGGGAAAAGAAACAGTATTAGTGTTATTGGTACAGCAAAAAGCACTAAAATTTTATTCATTAGCAGTGAAATTTTCTTGGCTTTCAGAGGTTCGCTAACAAATAATCTTGAAAGTACCGGCAGTAATGTAAAGTTCAATACATCCGGAATCATAAGAGGAAGAATTATCAGTTTAAATACAGCCTGATAGAATCCAACCGCCTGATTTCCTTTGAAAACTGATAACAAAATTGTATCTAACTGAAAAAACAAATTTGTGAAAAGAAGATTCAACCCGAAAACCAAAACTTTTTTATGAAGACTTTTATCTTTTGAAAATTTTATCCTGAATGAAATTTTTGGAAGTGCTTTTTTGCTGAAATAAAGAGAAAGAAGAAAACCAATTATTCTGGTAATCGCAAAAACCGAGGCTAAAATCTGAATTGAGGATTTATTAATTGCAAATATTACAATGCAGATTATCAGGCTCAGATTCATTATAATCGAAATAACAGTCTCATAAGAAAATTTTTCAAAACCTTTAATCAAAGAAATTGAAAAGTTGGTTAATGTTGTAAAAAGCAGGAAGAAGCTAAAAATCCATAAAGTGATTTTGGTTTCAGAAGGCATATTTCCCCAAAAAGTAAATATCCACATAATGAAAAAAGCCAAGAGAGTAAATACAATTTTAAGTGAAAAAATATCCTGAAAAATTTGCAGAGCATTCGATCTGTCTTTTGCAATTTCGGTTGTTAACAGTAAATCAAAACCAAAATCCCCGAGTAAAATTAAAAGCGTAGCAGTAGTATGAGCAAATGTAAAAATACCAAACTGTTCAGGTCCATAAATTCTTGCAATTAGCCAAAAGACAATTACATTTGCAATTAGTCTTGAAGCCATTGAAAAAAATGAAAATATGGAATTCCTTTTTATTCTTGCTGATTCAGTCATCAGTCTTTTCTTCGGATTCCAAATTTTGATAAATCTCTTTTTAGCTCTTTTATTATAAAATCATATTTTGCAGGCTCTACTAATTTCATTTTCCTGAAAAGTTCAAGAAGAAATATTATTACAAATCCTAAAATTATTGAAGCAGTAAATGAAATTGCAGCGTAGATTGAACCTTTTGGCTTTGCTTTTCTGTCGGCAGGTGCAGCTTTGTCTAATACAAGAACTGTCGGAGTATTTCGGACTTCTTCAATTTTTGCCTGTTCATAAAGCGGAGTGACGAATTCTAAAATTTGATACTGGATTTTTAATTCCTGATATATTTTCAGGTATTTATTTGCTAATTCCGGAGCTAATTTCATTGGAATTAATAGTTTCACATCATCCTGTGAATTGCCTTTACCAGAATTCAGTTCGTTAATTTTTTTATTCAAGGCATCCAATTCAATTTTTGCGCCCTGAGTTGATGGATGTGAACTTCCTAAAGATTTAAGCATAATGTTATATTGAATTTCTTTCTTGTATAATTCAACATAAACTTCCGACATAGATTTCAGAGTAGCTTCTATCTGCTCGGGCACAGCAGTAACGCCATATTTTTGCTGAAAGAGTTTCATCCCTGTTTCAAGATTTTCGATATCTTTTCTGTTTTGAAAATATCTTTTTTCTATAAATTCTCTGTTTGATTTTGCATTTGTTGTACTAAGCTGTGTGCTGATTTGGTTCAATTTGTAAACCATATAATTTGCAATTTTTGCAGCACGTCTTGGATTTTTGTCATAAACGGTGATTGTTAAATTGCCCTCTTCTTGTACTTCGAGTTCAAGATTCCCAAGAAATTCTTTTGTCACTTTATCATAGTACATATCTTCCATATCATATACTTTTCGGAGACTGAATGTTTTGATAACATCATCAACAACAGTAGAACTTTTTAGAATTGCAATATATTTATCAGTCTCGCTGACACCTGTTAAAGCACTCAAACCTTTGGAAGGAGAAAAGTTTTTAATTAATGACGAAACGCCTGTAATTGCACTTAAAAAATCCGTCTTTTCCGCGGGCAATACAGAAGCAGTTGATTTAAACCACTTTGGTGAAAGCAGTGCAACTGATACAGATGAAGCTGTAACTATTAATGAGAAGAAAAATAAAAACCATCTGTATTTAATTGTTAATGTTATAAACTCATAAAAATTATTTTTTTCTGCGCTATTTTCCACTTTTTCCCCTTTTTAATAGAAATCTAATTTATTAACGATGAGTAAACTTCAATTAATTTTTGATAATATAGTTCAGTTGAAAAATTATCCGTCGCAAATTTAAATGAATTTTCCGACATTTTGCTGTAATTATTATCCTCTGTTTCAATTGCTTTTTTGATTGTGGTGACAAGCATTTCAACATTTCCCATTTCGAAAAGAAAACCAGTTTCATTTTCCCAAACAATCTCTGGTATTCCGCCAATTTTTGAGCCGATTACCGGTTTGCCTAGAGAATATGATTCAATAATTGTCATTGGATTATTTTCATAACATTCGGAAGGAATAATAATGAATGAAGAATTTTTAATTAATTCTTTTAGCTCATTCCAGTTTTTATAACCTAAATATTCAATATTCGAAGTTGAGTTTTTTAGTACATATTCCGTAAGTTCACCGGTGCCAACAATTTTTAGTTTTGCCTGTGGCAATTTTGAAAATGCAGAAACCAATGTTTTGACTCCTTTTTCTCTGTCAAGTCTTCCAAAAAACAAAAAATAATCTCTGTTTGATGTATTAATCTCTGTGTTTTCTTTCAGCTCATTTATAAAATTATAAAAGAAAACTCCCTTCGAAGCAATTTCCGGATAAAACTCAGCATATTTTTTTAAATAGAAATCACTTAAAAATATATAACGGTCAATATATTTATAAAACGGAATGATTAAATCACGGGCATAAGCTTCTAAACTTAAGGCAAGACTTTTAAGTTTTCCTTCCGGTGCACAAGTGTTAAGAAAGCAATTAATATATTTTCCGGTTTTACACTTTTCACAAATTTTTCCTTTTCCGTCTATGAACACATATGCCGGGCATAAATACTTGAATCCGTGCATGGTAACTACTGTTGGAATTTTGTGTTTCTTTAATACGGGAAGAATTGAAAGAGAAATTCCACCAATAATATTATGAAAATGTGCAATATCGGGTTTGGTTTCGGTTATTAATTTTTCGAGTTGCTTTCTTGCAGAATGCGAATAAAATTTTCCGAATGATTTGCTCCAAAATGACTTTTTGATGAAAAATTTATTGTTAATTTCTTCTACATTATTCGAATCTTCAAAACTAAATGGAATTACCTCATGTCCTTTGTCTCTCAGAAGTGATATCAGATTTAGATAAACGCTGTCAGTTCCGCTTTTTCGGAAATGGTTATTATTGATTTGAAGAATTCTCATAAAAGGTCATTTTTTTTAATTAAATTTCGCACCAAAAATACTCAAAATGAATTTCGTAAACAAAGGTAATTAAAATTGACTTTGTTATTAAGGTAACATGAAAAATATTACAATCATCGGTGCGGGAATTGTCGGACTTGCAACGGCTTATCAGATTCAGAAGAGAAATCCTGATAATAAAATTCTGATTCTCGAAAAGGAAAATGATGTTGCAAGACATCAGACCGGAAATAACAGCGGCGTTATTCATTCAGGAATTTATTACAAACCCGGAAGTTTGAAAGCAAAAAATTGTCTGCGTGGTTACTCGATGATGATTGATTTTTGCAATCAGAATAATATTAAATATGGTTTATGCGGCAAAGTGATTGTTGCTTCGGATTCAGATGAACTACCGGCTCTTCAGAATCTTTTTGACAGAGGAATTGAAAACGGTTTGCAGGGATTAAAATTTCTTTCCGCTGAAGAATTAAAAGAGTTCGAACCACATGTAAATGGCATCAAAGGAATATTTGTTCCGCAGACAGGAATTATTAACTATACAGAAGTTTCAAAAAAGTTAGCGGAAATTATTGTAAAAAATGGTGCGGAAATCCGTTTTGGTGAGAAAGTTATTTCAATTCAAAAAGGTAAATCTGTCAAAATCACAACCAAAACAAATCAATATGAGTCAGATATTCTGATTTCATGTTCTGGTTTGTTTTCAGACAGAATAGCAAAAATGACAGAAGGCAAAACTGATGTCAGAATAATTCCATTCCGCGGCGAGTATTACAAGTTAAATCAAGCAAAACAACATTTGGTCAATTCATTAATTTATCCTGTCCCTGATCCGAATTTTCCATTTTTGGGTGTGCACTTTACAAAACAGATTGGCGGCGGAGTTGAAGCAGGACCAAATGCGGTTTTTGCTTTCAAACGTGAAGGTTATAAAAAGAGTGATATTGATTTCATCGATTTATATGAATCACTTTCCTGGCGAGGATTTCAGAAAGTGGCGTTCAAATACTGGCACGTTGGGCTTGGAGAGTTTTACCGTTCATATTCAAAATCTGCATTTGTAAAGGCTCTGCAAAAACTTATTCCGGAAATAGAAAGTGAAGATTTGACAGAAGGCGGTGCCGGAGTGCGTGCACAGGCTTGCAGCTATGACGGGAAATTGGTTGATGATTTTTATATTTTAGAAAAGGAAAATATTTTGCATGTGCTTAATTCTCCCTCGCCTGCTGCAACTGCTTCATTGTCTGTTGGTGAGTATATTTCACAAAAAGTTTTTAATCAAATCAAGAATTAGATGGATAAACGTTTAGAAAAGTTTTTAGTTTTAGGTGTTGATTTTTTAGCAATTAATCTTGCATGGGTTTTATTTTTTTACATCCGTGTTGAATCGGGGTTGTTTGAAATATTGGTTCAGCCGGAAATAATTCTTTCAATGATTGCAATTTATGTTTACTGGCTTTTTCTTTTCATTTTTGTCGGAATGTACCGTACGTGGTTTGCGGCTTCAAGATTTGATGAAATGTCAACCTTGTTCAAAGCCTCATTTGTAGGGATTTTTATTCTCTATTTTGCAATTCTTTATGATGATTCATTGGAAGGTGTTTCATCTTCGACAAGATTTATAATTTTTATATACTGGTTTATCTTTTTATTTATCACTGGGCTTGGAAGGATTTTTATCCGAAGTTTTCAAAGGCGTTTATTGATAAATGGAATTGGCAGAAGAAACTGTTTGATAGTTGGGTTTAACAAAAAGGCTTTTGAGATTCAGGAAAAAGTGGAATATCACCGTGGGTTGGGGCTTGATGTTGTTGGCTTTGTTTCGTTTTCAGTAAAAGATTTTAACATGGAAAATAAGGGCAAAAAAGTTTTAGGTGTTTATACGGAGATTAAAAAAATCATAAATGAAACAGATTCAAAAGAAATTATTCTTGCCTTCGAACATGCAGAAGAAGATGTGCTTTTAAGTATTGTTAATGATTGTGACAGTGAAAATGTTGCAATTAAAATCGTTCCGGATTTATATGAAATAATCAGCGGACAGGCACGCACTTCGCAAATTTATGGACTTCCGCTGATTGATATAATGCCAAAACTTATGCCCGAATGGGAAAAGAAAATTAAAAGGTTGATGGATATCGTAATATCATTTATCTTTTTAATTTTTGCTTCTCCGATAATATTTATCACTGCTGTAGCTATAAAGCTGGAAAGCAAAGGTCCGGTTTTTTATAAGCAGGAAAGAAGCGGGCTGAACGGGAAGCCTTTCAGAATTATTAAATTCCGTTCAATGGTTCAGGATGCCGAAAAACATTCCGGTCCGGTTTGGTCTTCAAAAAATGACCCGCGAATTACAAAAACGGGAAGATTTATACGCAGAGTCCGTATTGATGAAATTCCTCAAATGATCAACGTTCTTCGGGGTGATATGAGTATGGTTGGTCCACGACCTGAGCGTCCTTTCTTTGTTGAAAAACTTTCGCTGGAAATTCCTTTATATAAAAGAAGATTGCGTGTCAGACCCGGAATTACAGGCTGGGCACAGGTTAAACACAAATATGATGAGTCAATAGAAGATGTTAAAGCTAAACTAAGATACGATTTATTTTATATCGAGAATATGTCTTTAAGAAATGATTTTATTATTTTACTGAGGACGGTTTTTGTAGTATTATTCGGAAAAGGACATTACGATTGAGAGGGAACATGAAAAAAGCTCTGGTTATAATTCCAACATATAATGAAATTCAGAATATCAAAAAATTGATTTATCAGATAATTGAAATTCTGCCTGAGATAAATATTTTGATTGTTGATGATAATTCACCTGATGGAACGGGCGAATATGTCCGTGAATTATCTTCAGTTGACAGTCGGGTAAAACTTCTTTCACGCCCCGGCAAACTTGGACTTGGAACGGCTTATGTAGCAGGTTTTAAATACATGCTCGAAAACGGATATGAAATTGCATATCAGATGGATGCTGATTTTTCTCATGATCCGAAAGAATTACTGAACATGCAAAAAGAAATTGAGAATAACGATGTGGTTATCGGAAGCCGGTATATTAAAGGTGTGAATGTTATTAACTGGCCTATGAAAAGATTGCTGCTTAGTTACTTTGCAAATAAATATACAAAGATTGTAACGGGCATTCCTGTCTGTGATGCAACCGGCGGTTTCAAATGTTTCAGAAAAGAAGTTTTGCAAACAATTAATCTGGATAAAATCAAATCGAATGGCTACTCATTTCAGATAGAAATGAATTTCAAAGCATGGAAGAGAGGATTCAAGATAAAAGAAATTCCGATAATTTTTTATGACCGCACAGAAGGTAATTCAAAGATGTCCAAAAAAATTGTTCATGAAGCGATTTTTATGGTGTGGAAATTAAGATTAAGAAGTATTCTAGGTAAAATTGATTAGCAATGCAGCTTTCAGTTATTATTGTTAATTATAATGTAAAACAGTTTCTGAAGAATCTGATTGAATCGGTTCTCAAAGCTGTTGAAAATATTTCGTATGAAATTATTGTTGTTGACAATGCTTCTTCCGACGGGTCAGCAGAAGAAATCAGAAATTCTTTTCCTCATGTAAAATTTATTGCAAATAAAAAAAATCTCGGTTTTGGTGCAGCTAATAATCAGGCGTTGGAAATTGCAAAAGGAGAATTTATTGTTCTTATAAATCCTGATGCTTTGGTTAAAACAAATACGTTTGATACGCTGATAAAATTTTTTCATGATAATCCACAAACCGGAATGGCGGGCTGCAAAGTGCTGAATCCCGACGGTACACTTCAGCTTGCTTGCAGAAGAAGTTTTCCGGGAGTTTGGACATCATTCACAAAGATTGTCGGGTTAAGTTCGCTCTTTCCCAAGAGTAAATATTTTGCCAAATATAATCTGACATATCTTGATGAAAATGAAATACATGAAGTTGATGCGATTTCCGGATCGTTTATGTTTTTCCGTAAAGAAGTTTATGAAAAAGTTGGAGGTTTTGACAATGATTATTTTATGTATGGCGAGGATTTGGATTTATGCTACCGCGTGCAGAAAGCTGGTTATAAAGTTTATTACGTTCCAACGACAGAAATTATTCATTACAAAGGCGAAAGCACAAAGCGCAGCAGTCTTGATGAAACAGTTTTGTTTTATGATGCCATGAAAATATTTGTGCGTAAACATTTTTCTAATTTTTTTCTCGTGGAAATAATTTTGCGACCGGCAATTTTTATACGGAAACTGTTAGCTTTCATTAATGTTTATCGGCTGCCGATTATCAGTGTTATTTTCGATTTTACGCTGCTTGTTTTCCTTCTGATGTTTACTGAAAAACTTTATGCACACGGAAGTTGGCGGGGTTTCCCTGAAAGTGTGAAACCAATGGTTTATATACTTCCGGCTGTATTTCAGATAATTGTTGGAATTTTTGCAGGTGCTTATAAAAAGAATTCGCTTTCAATTTTATCTACGGTTATTTCTTTAATTGCAGGATTTATTCTTCTTTCATCGATGACATTTTTCATGAAGCAATTTGCTTTCAGCCGTGTTGTTGTGCTGCTTAATTATTCTTTTGCGCTTTTATCATTTATTGCCTGGCGGCTGATTATCAAGATAATTTTCCGTATTGGTTTGGAAACAGCCGAACTTCATAAAAGCACTCTTGTTGTGACAAACGGAGAAGAAAATGCTCAGCTTATCGGAAAACTGAAATCAAATATCAATTCGTATTTTAATATTAAAGGATTAATTGCCATTGATAATAATTTAATCGGGAATAAATGCGGCAATTATTCTTTTCTTGGAAGCATTGAAAATATCAGGAAAGTTATTGCTCATAATAAAATTCAGAAGGTAATATTCAATTCAAAAGAGATTAGTTTCGATAAAATATTTACTGTTGTTTCGGATTGTCAGGGACTGAATGTTGAGTTTCTTGTATCGGGAAGCGGATACGATTTTATCGTGGGCAAATCAAATATAACTCTGCTCGATGATATTCCGTTGATGAAAATTGAATATAATATTTCAACCTTGTTCCATCAGTTTTTTAAGCGAAGTCTTGATTTGATATTATCTCTTGTTCTGCTAATTTCAGTTTATCCTTTTACAGTTTTAATAAAAAAAGTTTTGAAGATTGATTCTGATTTAATAAAATTTGTCCTACAGATTCCGCAGGTTCTTGCAAACCGAAAAAGTTTTGTAGGTCCTCAGAAAAATTCGTTCATAAATAATTTGTATATTGGAAAAACGGGACTTACCGGATTTTGGTATATTGAAAATATCAGCCCGAATGATGAAGATGAAATTGAGAGATTAAATATTTATTATGCAAAAAATCAGAACATCTGGTTAGATCTTGAAATACTTGGAAGAACAATTTCAAAAATGTTTTTTAAACAGGAGAAATAAATGGCAGCAAATATATTGGATTTTGAAAAGCCTATAGTTGAACTGGAAAATAAAATTGCTGAAATGAAAAAAGGTGTTTACAATCATGACATTTCTAAAGAGCTTGCTCAGTTTGAGGAAAAGGTAACACAGATTAAAAAGAATATTTATTCAAATCTGACACGCTGGCAAAAGGTTCAGCTTGCACGCCATCCCGAACGTCCTTATACGTTGGATTATATTTATACGCTGACAAAAGATTTTGTTGAACTTCACGGTGACCGACATTATCGTGATGATAAAGCAATAATCGGTGGATTTGCAAAAATTGATGAATACAAAGTGATGATTATCGGCACTCAAAAAGGTCGGGATACAAAATCAAATTTGTACAGAAATTTTGGAATGGCAAACCCTGAAGGATATCGCAAAGCACTACGGCTAATGAAACTTGCCGAAAAATTTAACAAGCCGGTTGTAACTTTAATTGACACTCCGGGTGCTTATCCCGGAATTGAAGCCGAACAAAACGGACAGGCTGAGGCAATTGCAAGAAATATTTTTGAGATGAGCAGACTTCGTGTTCCGATAATTGTTGTGATAATTGGCGAAGGTGCTTCCGGCGGTGCTTTGGGAATTGGTGTCGGTGACAGAATCCTGATGCTGGAAAATACTTGGTATTCGGTTATTAGTCCTGAATCATGTTCGAGCATTTTATGGCGAAGCTGGGAATACAAAGAACAAGCAGCAGAAGCACTTAAACTTACTGCTCCTGATTTGCTTGAATTTGGCATAATTGATAAAATTATTCCGGAGCCATTCGGAGGTGCGCATAAAGATCATAATGCAATGGCTGAAATACTTAAAGGTCAATTGAAAATTGAATTAGCCGACTTGATAAAAGTTAAACCTGATAAACTTGTTCAAAGCCGTTTGGAAAAATTTGATAAGATGGGAATATTCGAGGAGTAATGATTTCAAACAAAACTTTAATTCGTGTTCGCTATGCTGATACGGATAAAATGCAATTCGTTTATAACGGAAAATATCTCGAGTATTTTGAAGTCGGCAGAACTGAATTATTCCGCTCAGTTAATTTTCCATATAAAGTTGTAGAAAGTCAGGGCTATCAGCTTCCGTTGGTTGAAGCGGGAATTAAATATTTTTCTCCTGCAACTTATGATGACCTGCTGGAAATCGAGGCACGAGTTGAAGAGTTATATGTTCCGCGTCCAAAAGTTATCTATGTTGTGAAAAATAAGGAAACCGGCGAATTGATTGCCGAGGGATTTACTACTCATGTGTTTATGCGTTCAGATACAAAGAAAGCTGCTCGTCCCCCAAAATTTTATGTTGATGCATTATCAGTTTACTTCAAAGAATAACTGATAATTATGTTAAAAAAAATCAAACAACTTACAAAAGAAACCGCTGTTTATGGTATCAGCACTATTGTAGGCAGGTTTATAAATTTTTTGTTGGTTCCGCTTTATACAAATGTTTTTGTGAATTCAGAGTTTGGGCAATTCACACTGATTTATGCCTACCTCTCGTTTTTCAATGTGATGTTTATTTATGGCATGGATGCTGCGTTTATGAAATACACTTCGCTTGCTGAAGATGAAAACAAGCGTGATACTTTTTCAACCGCATATTTGTTTGTTCTGATTACAACCGGCATTTTGTGCTTTATATTGTTTTACTTCAGAGAAACACTTCAACTCGCAGCGCAAATTCCGCTGAAATACAGTTCTATTATTAATTATGTTATTTTGATTTTATTTTTTGATACTATCACTCTTATTCCGTTTGCGAATCTTCGGCTTGAAAATAAACCGGCAAAATTTGCAGGAGTAAAACTTGGAAATATTTTTCTGAATCTTTTTCTGAACATAATTCTCATTCTGCACTTGAATATGGGAATTGAGTCAATATTTATTAGCAATCTTGCTGCCTCCGTTTTCTCCTTTGTTGCATTAATTCCGGATACATTTAGAAGGATAAATTTCCATATTTCAAAAGTTTTTCTTAAACCGATGATAAAATTTGCAATCCCATATCTTCCCGGAAGTCTTGCTGCGATGATGGTGCAGGTAATTGACGTTCCGATAGTAAGAGCGATGACAAATGAAAGTACATTGGGAACGTACCGTGCAAACTATAAACTTGGTGTTTTGATGATGCTTTTCGTCTCGATGTTTAATTATGCCTGGCAGCCATTCTTTCTGAATAATGCAAAAGAAAAAGATGCAAAAGAACTTTTCTCTAAAGTTTTCACGTTGTTTATGATTGCCGGAAGTTTAATCTGGATTGTGCTTTCATTGTTTATTGATAATCTTGCTTCTTTGCAGATTTACCACGGCAAATCTATAATCGGCAAAGATTATCTGTCAGGGATTTTTATTGTTCCGGTAATTTTACTTGCATACTTATTTTATGGAATGTATGTCAATTTTACAGCCGGGATTTACATCCAGGAAAAGACAAAAGTGTTCCCGCTGATTACAGGAATCGGAGCTTTGGTTAATGTCGGCGTAAATATTTTATTGATTCCATTATTAGGAATATTCGGTGCAGCTTTAGCTACACTTGCAAGTTATATTTTTATGTCAGCCGGTTTATACTTTTACTCGCAAAAGTATTATAAAATAAATTATGAATTTTACAAGGTGATTTCCATTTTATTTTTACTTATTTCTGCAAGTGTGATTTATTATTATTTATACTTTTCAAATTCACTTAATTTAATTTCAAAAGTTTTAGTTTTGATTGTTTTCATCTCGCTCTTCTTTTTTATGAAAATTATAAAAAAAGAGGAAGTGATCAAAACAATTAAATTATTGGTTAGAAGGAAAAGCTGATGGTGGTAAAAGTTAAAAGAATTTCAGATGAATTTAATGATATCCCGATTCCGGAATATTCGACAACCGGAAGCGCAGGAATGGATATTCGTGCTGCAATTGAAAATGAAATGGTTCTTAAAACCGGTGGATTCGGACTTATACCAACCAATTTAATTTTTGAAATTCCTGATGGTTTTGAAATTCAAGTAAGACCCCGCAGCGGACTGGCTGTAAAACATGGTATTGGTGTTCTCAACTCGCCGGGGACAATTGATTCAGACTACAGAGGAGAAGTTAAAATTATTTTGTTTAATTTCAGTAAGGAAGATTTTGTGATTAAACGCGGTGACAGAATTGCCCAAATCATTTTATCAAAAGTTTATCGGGCTGAAATTGAAGAGACAGATTTACTGAATAACAGCAGACGCGGTGCGGGCGGTTTTGGTCACACGGGAGTTGAATAATCAGGAATCAATCTTGATTATCAATTGCACTATAAAATTATACATTATACATTTTTCATTATACATTGAATAAAATGAGCGACTTCGTACATTTACATAATCATTCTCATTACAGCCTTCAAGATGCTGCCTGCACAGTTGAAAGTTTGGTTCAGGCTACAGTTGAAAACAACATGCACGCAATAGCATTGACTGATCATGGTGTAATGTATGGTGCAACCGAGTTTTACAGAAAAGCAACTGAATCCGGTATCAAGCCAATTATTGGGGTGGAAGCCTATATTATGATTGAAGGCTCCCGGTTCGATAGAGGTGAAAAAGACCTGACAGGAAAGAGACGGACGAAAGGCTATCATCACATTGTTTTGCTTGCAAAAAATGATATCGGCTATAAAAATTTAATTAAGCTATGTACAGTCGGTCATCAGGAAGGATTTTATTATAAACCCCGAATAGACTATGATGTGTTGCGAAAATATAAAGAAGGATTAATTTGCACTTCGGCTTGTCTTGCCGGACCGATTTCTGCAAATCTATTAAATGGAAATTATGACAAAGCTTTGGAAATGGCTTCCGTCTATAAAGATATTTTTGACGATGATTTTTATCTCGAACTTCAAGACCACGGATTGGATAATGATAAAATTATTCTTGAAGGAATGCCGAAAATTTCGAAGCAACTTGGAATAAAATTAGTAGCAACCAACGATATTCATTATATAAAACAAGACCATGCAATTGCACATAATATTTTACTGCTGTTGGGAGATAAAACAGGAACTGCTGATTATAAGAACCTTCGGTATAAAACGGATCAAGTTTATTTCAAATCTGCTGATGAGATGAAAAAAATATTCAAAAAATTTCCGTCGGCAATTGAAAACACACTTGAGATTGAGGAAAAAGTAAATTTCAAATTGAGCTTTGATGGTTTCAAAACACCGATGTTTCCAATTCCAAAAGAGGCTAACACAACAGACATTGACGAATATTTTTATAAACTTGCAAGCGAAAGATTACATCAGAAATTTCCGAAACTCACCAAGGAAGTTGAAGATAGATTTAACTATGAAGTTTCTGTGATAAAACAAATGGGATTCTCCGGCTATTTTTTAATCGTACAGGATTTTATAAATGCAGCAAAGAATAATAAAATTCCTGTCGGACCCGGAAGAGGAAGTGCAGCAGGAAGTCTTATTGCTTATGTTCTCGGAATTACAAGTGTTAATCCGATTGAATATAATTTGTTGTTCGAAAGGTTTTTGAATCCTGCTCGCCGAAACATGCCCGATATTGACGTTGATTTTGTTGACGATAAACGCGGTGAAGTGATTGAATATACAAAAAATAAATATGGTGAAAATTCTGTTTCGCAAATCATTACGTTCAATAGACTGTCTTCACGTGCTGTAATAAAAGATGTTGGAAGAGTGCTGAAAATTCCTTTGCAGGTAGTCAATGGAATCACAAAACTTATCCCTTCAAAGTTCGGAAAAGTTTACACAATCAAACAGGCACTTGATGATGTCCCTGAACTTGACTGGGTAAAAAATTCGAAAGATGAAAAAATTCAGGAACTGATAAAATACAGTTTGATCCTTGAAGGAATGAACAGGAATGGCTCCAAACATGCATCCGGAGTTGTGATTGCTCCCGGAGATATCAGCGATTATTCACCTCTGTCACGTGCGAATGATGGGGAGCTTGTTACTCAGTACAATATGAAAGAACTTGATAAAATTGGCATGCTGAAGATGGATTTTCTTGGATTAAAGACGCTTGCAATTATTCGGGATACGTTAGAATTAATTAAGAAAAACAGAAATGTTTTTGTTGATATAGAGAATATTCCTGTTGACGATAAAGAAACGTACAAACTGTTTTGGAATGGACAAACAACCGGCGTGTTTCAGTTTGAAAGTGGACCAATGAGAGAATACCTGAAAAAGTTAAAACCTCAAAGCATTTCCGAACTTGCCGCAATGAATGCTCTGTATCGCCCCGGACCGATGAGCAATATCAATGACTTTATTGACAGAAAACACGGAATAAAAAAAATTGAATACACGCATCCGATATTAGAGCCAATTCTAAAGGAAACTTACGGCTTTATTGTTTATCAGGAACAGGTTATACAAATTGCAAACAAGGTCGGAGGTTTGTCACTTGCCGATGCAGATCTTTTACGCAGAGCAATGGGGAAAAAAGACCGTGCAACAATGGCTGAACAGTATGATAAGTTTATTCAGGGTGCAATTATAAATTCAATTCCTGAAAAGATTGCCAAAGAAATATATAATGAAATAGACAAGTTTGCTGATTACGGATTTAATAAAAGCCATGCGGTTGCATATAGCATTGTTGCTTATCAAACTGCTTATCTCAAAACTTATTTTCTGCCGGAATTTCTTGCAGCAAACCTTTCTAACGAGTATGGAAATAAAGATAAGGTAACAATCTTTCTTGAAGACTGCCGCAAGTTAAAAATAAAAGTACTTCCTCCCGATGTAAACAGACCGTCTGTTTTTTTTGATGTGAAAGGCTCGGAAATAATTTTTGGTTTGTGCGCTGTGAAAAATGTGGGCGTTGGTGCAGTGGAAGAGATAAAATCAAAAAGGGAAAAACTCGGAAGGGATTATACTTCGATTTATGATTTATGTGCTAATGTTGACACAAGAATTGTAAACAAACGGGTTTTGGAAGGATTGGTTTTGGCCGGCGCATTTGACGGAATTAAGGGAAGCCGCGCTCAGAATTTTGCTGCAATTGAAGAAGCTTTAAATCGTGGTAATAAATTGCAATCCTCTAAGCAAGATAATTCTAATTCTCTTTTTGGCGATATGAATGAAACATTTGAAATTGTTGAACCCGAATTGCCAAAAGTGAATGATTGGAATGACAAAGAAATTTTATCCCAAGAAAGAAGTGTGCTGGGTTTTTATCTTTCAGATCATCCTCTGCACAAATTTGAAATTGAGTATAATTCTTTTGCAACTGTAAGGCTTGGCGACCCCGATACTTATCAGTTTGATAAAACGGTTTCTGCAGTAGGAGTGATTACGGAATTGAAAACCAAGTTGGATAAATCCGGTGGATTAATGGCTTTCTTTAAACTTGATGACATTACCGGAAGTTGTGAAGGTATGATGTTTTCTAAAACATTTAAAAACTTTGATCGGATAATAAAAGAAGAATCAACCCTGCTTGTACGTGGTAAATTGGAAAGCAGTGGTGATGCAGTAAAACTTCAAGCCGATGAGGCAATTCTTCTTGAAAAAGTGAGATCGAGTTTAACAAAAAAAATAATTTTATATATTCAACCCGAAATCCATTCGGTTGAAACGGTTAAAGAATTAAAAACGCTGCTCGAAAATCATGATGGAAATTTACCTTTGTTTGTTTCAATGTATGCAAAAGGGCATAACAAAGATTTTTACACATCATATAAAATTGAGCTATCTGATGAGCTTATTTCAGGAATAATAAAATTAATCGGAGAGAATAACATCCGGTACTCGGAATTTTAAGGTTTGGTTTAGCTTTTCTCTTTTATTAAGTTTCGACACATTTTTCATAACTAATTAGGTAGATAATAATGAGTGTTCAAAAATGGGCATTAGTTCTTGGTGCTTCAAGCGGTTTTGGCGGCGCTACTTCTATTGCTTTAGCAGAAGCGGGATATAATATAATCGGTATTCATCTTGATAGACAAATCACCCTTCCTAAGGTTAATCAAATTATAAAAAAAATTGAAAAGGCAGGTCGTCAGGCTGTGTTTTTTAATATGAATGCTGCAGATTCAATTAAACGAAACGATACACTGGATGAATTGAAAGAAAGATTTCTCACTAAAGAACATCCGCATGTCCATGTCGTTTTGCATTCATTGGCATTTGGAACGCTGAAACCATATATATCAAAAAATCCGAATGACTGTATAACTCAAGCGCAAATGCAAATGACTTTGGATGTAATGGCACATTCTCTTGTTTATTGGGTGCAAGGATTAGTTCAAAGAGATTTGCTTGCTGTTGGTGCAAGAATTTTTGGACTTACAAGTGCAGGTTCACAGACAGTGATTCCATCATACGGTGCTGTATCTGCTGCTAAAGCCTCACTTGAATCACATATCAGACAATTGGCTGTGGAATTAGCTTCAATGAGAGTAACAGCAAATGCAATAATGGCCGGCGTAACAGATACGCCTGCGCTGGCTAAAATTCCCGGCAATGAAAAAATGCTTGAGTCAGCAAAGTTAAAAAATCCAAGCGGAAGATTAACGACTCCGGAAGATATCGGAAAAGCAATTGTACTTCTTTGTGATGAAAAAGCTGATTGGATTACAGGCAATGTTATTCAGGTTGATGGCGGTGAGTTCATTGTTAATTATACTGGCGAAAAAACTTTAAGACATATTAAATAAATTTCTAAAAATAATCTGAGATTAAAATGTTTGAATTCAAATTTACGGAAGAACAAAACATGCTGCGGGAGATGGTTCGCGATTTTACAAAGAATGAAATTAAACCTATTGCTGCTAGGATTGATGAAGAGGAAAAAATTCCACGCGAATTAATTGACAAGTTAGCTGACCTCGGTTTATTGGGTGTTTCCTTTCCAGAAGAATATGGCGGCGGTGGATTTGGCGAAATCGGTTATTGTTTGATGCAGGAAGAGATTGCTCGTGGATGTATGTCAACTGCAACTTTTATTGGTGCCCATCAGTCGATTGGTGCAAATGCTATTTATCTTGGCGGTAATGAAGAACAAAAACAAAAATATTTAACCCAATTAACGAGTGGGAAAAAAATTGCTGCTTATTGTCTTACCGAAGCTCAAGCAGGATCGGATGCATTTAATCTTAAAACTCGTGCAGAACTTGACGGTAATGAATGGGTTATCAATGGTGAAAAACTTTGGATTACAAACGGCGGAATTGCAGATATTGTTTCTTTATTTGCAAGAACAAAAAAAGGAATCACTGCTTTTATTGTTGAGACAAACCAACCGGGATTCAAACCTGGTCCTTCGGAAAAGAAGATGGGAATTCGCGGAAGTACTACAAATGCAATTACACTTGAAGATGTCCGCGTTCCAAAAGAAAATATGCTTGGACAGGAAGGACGAGGTTTTCTGCTTGCAATGAAAATTCTTGATGCCGGAAGACTCGGACTTGGCGCTGCATGTCTCGGAGCCGCAAAAGAAATGCTCGAAAGATCAACCGAATACGCAAAACAAAGAGTTCAATTCGATCAGCATATTAGTACTTTTCAGGCTGTTCAGTTTATGCTTGCTGAAATGGCAGCAATTATTTACTCCATGGAATCAATTGTTTATCGAACCGCTGCAGATTACGAGTTGAATAAAATTACATCCAAGCAATCTGCAATTGTCAAATTAGTATGTTCAGAAGGTTTGGATAAAGTTGTTGATTATGCGGTTCAGATTCATGGTGGAATGGGATATTCAAAAGAATTGCCAATTGAAAGATTTTACAGAGATTCACGAATCAATAGAATTTTTGAAGGGACTAATGAAATTCAAAAAATAGTTATTGCAAGGGAAATTATTAAGAAAAATGGGATTTTATAAAATTAAAAGGAGAAGAAATGAAACCATTTACATTTAGTGATTCTAATTTTCAGACAGAAGCACTTCAATCTGATTTACCTGTCGTTGTAGATTTTTGGGCTGCATGGTGCGGTCCTTGCAGAATGATTGCTCCAATTATTGAAGAATTAGCTAATGAGTATGAAGGGAAAGTTAAAGTTGGAAAACTTGATGTTGATGATAATCAGCAGACTGCTATTAATTATGGTGTAAGAAGTATTCCTACTGTTCTGTTCTTCAAAGGCGGAAAAGTTGTTGACCAGATTATCGGTGCTCAGCAGAAGAAAAATTTTTTTGAAAAAATTCAAAAGATATTATAAGAAAATCTGTAATGAAAAAGATTTTAATTTCCGATAAAATTCATCCTGAGTGTGCTGAGTTCTTAAAGATAAATTATTTTGATGTTGATTATAAGCCGGATTTATCAAGAGAAGAGTTGCTGAAAATAATTCATTTGTATGACGGACTTATTGTAAAAAGTCAGACAGAAGTGGATAAGGAATTTTTATCTTTTGCTGAGAATCTTGAACTTATCGGCAGAGCAGGAACGCATGTAACAAATATCGATATTGATGAAGCCACCAAAAGGGGCATTGTTGTAATGAATACTCCCGGTGGAAATACGGTTTCGGCTGTTGAGCTTACCTTATCAATGATGCTTGCACTGAGCCGAAAAATTTCACAGGCAGATAAACTGATGAAAGAGGAAAAGTGGGAAAGAAAATCACTTTCGGGAATTGAATTGTCGGGAAAAACTTTGGGTCTCATTGGGCTTGGAAGCGTAGGTAAGGAAGTGGCAAAAAGAGCACAGGCTTTCGAAATGAACGTGATTGCACATGATCCATTTGTTTCAAAAATTCTTGCTTATGAACTTGGAATAGAACTTGTCAGCCTAAATGAAATTTATAAAAGGTCTGATTTTATTTCAATCCATACACCATTGAATTCTCAAACAAAATATTTAATTTCGAAAAATTCAATTGAGAAGTGCAAAAATGGAGTAAGAATTATCAATTGCGCGACTGGCGGAATTATAAATGAAAATGATTTACTTGAAGCATTGAACACGGGAAAAGTTTCTGGTGCAGCTATCGATGTTTTTGAGAAAGAGCCTCCTACAAACTTTGAATTAATAAAAAACCCAAATTTCATTTGTACCCCGCATTTAGGTGCGTCAACCGAAGATGCAAAAGAAAAAGTAGCCAGACAAATAGCCGAACAGTTTACCGAATTTTTTAATGGCAATGCACCAATTGGGATTGTAAACTCATCTGCGGTTCAATTCCAAAATAATCCCGAGTTGAAACCCTATCTTTCGCTTGCAGAAAAAATTGGAAAACTTCAATCCTTTTTTATGAATTCCACTCCGGCAAAGTTAGAGGTAATTATTTATGGCAGTAAGATTCATAAATATGCAGATGCTATTTCTTCAGCATTCTTTAAAGGATATTTTGAAAAACTATACGGCAGCAAAGTAAATTTTGTAAACTCTGTCTTTTTTGCAAAAGAAAAATCTATTGAGGTAAGTTTTGATTTCAAGGACAGAACGCAAAATTATTCCAATTTGATTACCTTTTCACTTAGCTCTTCAAAAAGTGAATCTGTAATTTCCGGCAGTGTATTTTTTAATCTCGATCCTCGTATTGTTCATATTGATGAATATGAAGTCGAATTTGTTCCCACCGGCAATATGATAATTTATTATAATGAAGATGCACCTGGAATTATGGCTAACGTTACTACGATTTTGTCGAAGAATAAAATCAATATTGCAGGATTATATCTTGGCAGAAATCAAAGGGGAAGCAACGCTCTTACGATTATGATTACAGATGAAAGCACTGATGATTCGATAATTAAAGCAATCAGCAACGTACCGGGAATAATGAATTTATTTGCTCTGGTACTTAATTAATAATTTCATTTTGATAAATAAATGTCTTGACATTAAAATATTTGATCATTATTTTATTTTTGCATTTAGGAGAAAATTTTAAAATTGTTTTAATTTCTCTTAAATGCTTGACTAATAAAACATTATGTATTATTTTGGTTCAAGTGTTACAAGAGATATTATTAATTAATTATTTTAATAACAATTAAGACGATAATAAAACGTTTAAGTTTCATCCGTTACAAAACAAAATAACTAATTCATTTCACAACTTATTAGGAGTTCATATGTTTAGAAAACTCTTTACAATTTCTTTACTATTTGTTTTAACTGTCTCTTTTGTTCAGGCACAGAACAGAGCAGTTTTAAGAGGCGATGGTTCTTTGATAAAATTGGAAAATGCCAAAGACCTTCATGAAGCCTTACAAATCTCTAAGATCAAAAATGGTCAGGGATTAAATGCAGTCAACAAATTCCCGGGTAAAAGTTTTACCGCTGCAGGAAAACTTGATACTTTAACTTTGAGAAAACTTGGCGGTACATGGAATACCAACTTTGGTTTCTTTGGCGGTGATGTTTTCTTGAATTTCTTTGAAGCTCAAGCAGATATGACAATTAAAGCTGCCGGCTTTGGTGTTACAGATGCTACAGGCAGTGCCAATACAAACGTAAGTTTAAGACTTATGAAATTCAACTGGACAATGGACGATTTCAAACAGTTTGGTGGCGTATCCAAAACTTTGGGATATTATCCTGAAGATAATGACGGTCATGTAAACAAAATGCCTTTCCCTGAAGGCAACAGTGGTCCTTGGGTTTCAGTAAATGCTACTACACCTGCTACAATGCCATGGGAACATGCAGACTATGACCTTTGGAGTGATGAAGGTTTAGGTTGGCCTATTGACGTTCCTGAAAGAACTGTTGCAGGTGAATATTACTGGGTTGATATGATTAATCTCGGTGTTGAACCAACAGTTCAAAAAGGTGAAGTTTTTGGTGTTGTTTTATTGCATAATGGTGCAGATCCGAATGCAGACAGATTTGGTCTTTACGCTGATGCCACTTTAGGTTTCGGCAACTGGAAATATTACGAAGGTAGTTCAGGTTGGCGAGCAAGAGAATATGTGTGGGATATGGTAGTTGCTGTGGACATTACAGGTGACACTCCTCCAACTTTTTCTGATTTTGATATTTTAGGTACTACTTTATCAACAAACCCAAGACCTGTTTCTGCTACTATTATTGACGAAAATCCTGGTGGCGGAGCTGCCGGTGTTGCAAGTGCAAACGTAGTTTATACAATAAATGGCGGTGCTGAGGCTTCGGTAGCTATGACTGCAGCCGGAGATGTTTATTCTGCTGAATTACCTGGTGCAAATCCTGGTGACGTTGTTGCTTATTATTATAAAGCTGCAGATGTTGCAGGAAATGAATCAACAACTTTGACCTATTCATACAATATTTATAAACCAACAGAAGGTGTTAAATCATTAGTTGTTTATAATGGTGGCACAGGGAAAGGATATCCGGGTGCTTATTATTTCAGACAAGATCTAAATTTTGTTTTCGATAAATGGGCTTATGGTCCAATGACAGAAGAATTGGTAAATAACTATCAGCACATTTTTGAAATCTGCACAGGCGGACCCGCAGATTACAACAGAGAAGTTGTTGGTGCTTGGTTAGCTGCCAATAAAGACAGAAATTATTTGTTATCAGGTGAGGAATGGCTTGGTGCAGATAATGGATATACAGATCAAGATTATGTAGCAGGTACTTTTGAGCATGACGTACTTGGTCTTGCTCACAGCTATAATGACATTACTTATGATGGAGCCGGACAGGAATTATCATCAAAGTTGATCACAGTTACCGGAAGTTTGTTAGGCGGAAAGTTAGCAACAGATTTTGCTAATGCTTCTTCAGACTCAATTGTTTACGATCCGATTTATGAATTGGGTGCTTCATCAAACTGGATGGACGGATTTGAAGTTGTTGACGCAGGTAATGTAGACCTCAAAGTTGAAACACGCGGTATTGGTGGTGCAACAGCTGTTCAGGAAGTAGCTTCTGCAGCTCATAATGTTACTGCAAACGGAAACAAAACTGTATTCTTTACATTTGATCCACTTGGTGTTGATACACAAAATCCTGCATATATTTGGTGGGGTGATTCAACAGTTTCAATTCAGTATCAGGCAGTTGAATGGTTTGGTGCTAATGCTACTGCAGTTGAAAACGAACAGGTTCCAACAAGATTTGACTTAGCTCAGAACTATCCAAATCCTTTTAACCCTTCAACTAAAATAGTTTATGCTGTTCCTTCAAAGAGCAATGTGACTTTGAAAGTTTACAATCTCTTGGGACAGGAAGTTGCTACTTTGGTTAATACAGTAAAGAATGTTGGTCGTTATGAATTGAATTTCAACGCTACCAACTTACCTTCAGGAGTTTATTTCTACTCATTAACTGCCGGTAACTTTACAAGTACTAAGAAAATGATGTTATTGAAATAATTTAATTATTAGACTGCTTGCTGAAAAGCAGGCAGTCTTTTTTTTTGTAAATATAGAAGCTAATTATCTGATTATAGATGATTTACCTCAAGGTAAATAAACTATTTTTAATTAATTAATAATTTGTGAGGTAAATGTAATGTTTAAAACTTTAAAGCAAATTATTCCATTTATTATGATTGCATTCACGTTTTATAGCTGCTTAAATGAACCTGAAATTGCCCCCGTAAAAGTTCCATTCACAACAGTCCGAGTTGCCAATTTCACTAATTCTGCAGTTAAGTTAGTAATAGATGGAAATGTTATTAATAATAATTTAACCGCTAATAGCGTGACAAATTATTTTGATTTAACCTCCGGCTCAAGAAAATATGTATTACTTGCTGCAAATGGCGATACTATATATTCTCGTCCGATTACAACAATTTCTTATGAAGAAGCCACGGTTGTCTTCTCAGGATATGTTGATCCAACAAATGCAAAATCAAATTCAGTTAAAGTTAAAAGTTTTACTGATGGAAAAACTTATTTGAATGATGGAGTAGCAAAAGAAAGTGGTAAAACAGGGATCGTTTTAATTAATACAGTTAATTTAACTCCGCTCGATTCTCTTACAGCAAGTGCTGCAGTTAAAGTTGAATATGGCGATACTTCTTTTACTAGAACTTTAGCAGCTTTGTTAGATAAAACTTCAATCACAGTCCCAAAAGGTATTGTAAAGATTATCCCATCTTTAACTGACAAAAGTGCCGTTAACGATACGATTAGCTATGATTTTAAAGAAGGAAAGAGAAATTATGTTTTTATCAGTGGCGATTTGACAAGTGTTTCTGCTATAGTTAACGAAATTGTTCCACAAACGGCAAGATCTAAATAGAATAATTTAAGGGGATAGAGATATGAATAAATCTATAAAATTTCTTTTATTTATTACCATAGCTCTTTTGCCTTCTTTGGCTTTTGCCCAGGCAGGTAAAATCTTTGGTAAAGTAGTCGATGCCCAGACCGGTGAAGGTCTGATTGGTGCCAACGTGCAGATTGTTGGTACTAATTATGGTGCTGCTACAGACGTTAAAGGTGAATTTATTATTTTGAACATAACGCCAGGTACTTACAATATTAAAGCAAGATATATTGGGTACAGAGAGCAAGTAAGTCAAAATATTAAAGTTTATGTGAATTTAACTACAGAAGTCAATTTTGGCTTACAAACAGAAGAATTTACTACGGATGTGATTGTAGTACAAGCACCAAAGCCTTTAATCAACAAAAATATTACAAACTCAACAGATATTAAAAAGGCAGAAGATATTGAGAACTTGCCTATCAGAGGTGTAAACGCTATTGTTGCCACTTCTGCAGGTGTTGTTGAACAAGGTGGAAATATATTTGTACGTGGAAGCAGATCGGATGGAGTTGCTTTTTATGTTGATGGAGTGTTGGTAACAGATCCTGTTTTTGGCGGTTCGACTTCGGGTGTAATTAACAATGCAATTGAGGAAATTCAGGTTCAAGCCGGTGGTTACTCAGCAGAATTTGGTGGTGCTAATGGTGGTATAATTAGTACACAAACCAGAACAGGTAGAGACAATTATCAAATTACGGGGGAAGCCATTACAGACAATTTTGTTGGTGTTGGCAATAAGTTCCTTGATACATATTCTTATGGTTATTCTGAGTATGCATTAACAATTGGCGGTCCTGTAATTCCTGGCTACAAAGATTTGAAATTTTTCTTTGCTGCGAATAATATATTCCAAAGATCCGGTGCAGCTTTCTACCGCGGATTGCAAATGGACAATGTTTTTGATCCAGCGCTAGGCGCAAATTCCGACACTCTTGATTTTAATTATCCGGATGGATATCGGATTAACGCTCCACGAACATCTACTCAGTTGCAAGGAAATCTTACGTTTGATTTAAATCCACTGACTTTCAGAGTAAATGCAAATTATGTTGGCGGTTGGAGCAGAGGCGGAGCTGGTATTGCTGCTTTTGCTGCGCAAAAAAGTGCTCGGCTAACTGAATATGAAAGAATTTCAGGTAGTTTGAAAGCCACTCATGTTTTGGCTGCTAATGCATTTTATGATGTAATTGTAAATTATTATAGTGACCTTGAATTTTTCATGGATCCTTATTTCAAACATAATGTTGCTGCTTATGGCGATTCAATAGCAAATGCAAAAATTGGAAGAAATTTACAGGGTGACAGTGACAATTTCGCACATACAAAGCTTTATGGTTTCGACTTTTACAATCAGAACGAATGGCTGAGCGGATATGAAAAAAGAAAATATTCTACTATCGGTGGAAAATTTAATTTCTTGTATCAACTTGGTAAAAACCACGAGTTTAAAACAGGAGTTGAATATACAACACATACTATCAGAAGATATGCACTTGGCGGTAATGCTTTCGCAGTATCTAATTTAGCCAGAGCTGTTGCTGACGGTAGTGTAAATGATGTTTATAGCCGTCTCGATAATTATGGCTATGATGTTTATGGAAATGAATCAGATAAAGGTTTAGATGCAGCAAAGAACCCTGTCTTTGCAGCTTTTTATATTCAGGACAAAATGGAATATTCTGACTTGGTTTTTAATATTGGATTCAGATATGATTATATTGATATTGACGGTGAAGTATTTAAAAATCCAAGCAATATTGATTTCAATGATGCAGGTGAAATCGATCAGAATAGTCTTGAAACATTAAAACCGATCGATTTTGTAAGTCCGCGTATTGGTGTTTCATTTCCTGTTACTGACAGAACTGTATTCCATGCTCAGTATGGTAAATTCATTCAGCAGAGTAGGTTAAGAGATGTTTACCAAGGTTACTCAGTTGTAGCTGATAACATTAAAGGTGGATTGGCTATTCAGACTCCGGTTGGATTTGGAGTTCGCCCTGAAAGAACCACACAATATGAAATCGGTTTCAAACAACAATTGGGTGAATCATTTGCATTCGATTTAACAGGATTTTATAAAGATATTAAAGATCAAGTTCAAATCCGTTCGATTTTTGCAGATGCAGATGCTGAACACAAACAATATTATGCTTGGGTTAACGGAGATTTTTCAACAACAAAAGGTATTGAAGTTAAATTAGATCTGCGAAGAACAGATAGAATAAGCGCTACAGTAGATTATACTTATTCTGACGCTCAGGGAACAGGTTCTAATCCTTCAACTGCATTCAGAACAATTTGGCAGTCACCTACTGGAACTCCTTATTTTCCACAGCAAGTTACACCTTTGGATTTTAACCAAGCCCATAAAGGCAATATAAATTTAGATTATCGTTTTGGAAAAGATGATGGTCCGGAATTATTTGGAAGTAAATTTTTATCTGATTTCGGCATGAACTTTTTATTCTCATTTGCAAGTGGTTTTAACTACACACGATGGGAAGGATATGCAAATGCACGAACTCCTCTTGAGCCTTTGAATAATTCAACAACACCTTGGACATATCAAATTGACGCACGAATTGACAAATCATTCTCGTTAGGACCGATTTCACTTAATGTTTATCTATGGATTGTTAATCTGCTTAACAAACAAAATGTTGTTAGCGTATTTAACAATACCGGTGATGCTTATGATAACGGTTACCTAAGCAGTGATGCTGGTCAGTCTCAGTATAATACCTATAAGCTTAATTACGGGCAGAAATATGCTGATACTTATGCAAAATTATACAGAGCTCTGAATTATGCTTCGGGGAATTTTGGTACTCCGCGTCAAATTCGTTTGGGTGTTAAAATTAATTATTAATACCTATGAAAGATTATTAATTAGATTGGAGAAATACAATGTTTAGAAATATAAAATACATTATTCCTTTGTTTGTAATTCTTGGGATAATCTCATTAGGTTTCTTTGGCAAGAAAGGAGATCAGAATGACCTCAAGAAAGTCAACGGGAATGATGATTATGATTTTATTTCCATTAATCAGGTTTTCATGTGGGTTTCTAACAATGGAGATGGTTCACATGATCCTCGTACTGATGGAAGTGGCTTTTATTGGCCCGGCGGTAGAAATGCTTCGATTACTGCTATTTTTGAAGATGGTTTAATATATGGCGGTAAAATTGGATCTGAGATAAGAGTTGGTGGAAGTACTTATCGACAAGGACTTCAAGCAGGAAAGATTAAAGATGATGGGACTCCTGATTCGCCAAATCAGGACAAATACAGAATCTATAAAATTAGGAAAGATTGGAAGACTTACGAAGGTGACGATAAAGAGCAATATACAACTGATTATAATGAATGGCCAGTTGAAGATGGTGCTCCATGGGTTGATGTTGATGGCGATGGTGTTTTTACTAGAGGTGTTGATGAGCCTGAGTTTATTGGTGATGAAGTGCTTTGGTCTGTTTCTAATGATATGGATCCGGCTAAAACGGTTTTTCTTTATGGAACCCAACCATTTGGTTTGGAAATTCAAGCTACTGTCTTCGGATTTAACAGAACCGGTGATTTAGGCGATATGGTATTCAAAAAATATAAGTTTATCAATAAAGGTTCTAACAATGTTGATTCAATGATAGTTGGTTATTGGTCTGATACTGATCTTGGTTTTGCTGGTGATGATTTTACCGGTTGTGACATAGATCTGAGTTTGGGATATACTTGGAATGGCGATAATAATGATAATGATAATTATGGACCTAATCCTCCAGCTATTGGTTATGACTTCTTCCAAGGTCCTATTGTGAAGGGAGAACCTACGGACAAAGCAAAATTTCTTGGTAAATGGAAAGATGGTTACAAGAATCTTCCTATGACTGCTTTTGCATTTTATATTAATGGTGATCCAATTTATGTTGATCCTACTTTGGGTCAGGCTTCCGGTGCAAAACAGATGTACTTGTATTTGAAAGGTAAAGTTTGGGATGGCTCTTCATTTATCGATCCTTGGACGAAACAACCTACAAGATTTGTTCTGACTGGTGATCCGGTTACAGGACAAGGCTGGTATGAAGGCAAAGGTTGGCCTGGTGGGAAAGATCCGGATGACAGAAGACATCTTATGTCTTCAGGTCCTTTCACTATGGCTCCGGGTGATACACAGGAAGTCGTTGTCGGTTTGGTAATTGGTCGTAGCAGCAGTAACGTTAGATCTGTAAAAGAGCTGAAGCTTAAAGATGCAGCTGCTCAGTTTGCTTACGATGCTGATTTTAATATTCCGCCTGCTCCTCCTGCACCAAAGTTCACAACTTATACTGAAGATAATTCTGTTACATTGTGGTGGGATCAAAATTCTGAGGATTATAATAACGATTATTATAAATTCGAAGGTTACCGAATATGGCAATTCAGAAATCTCAGAGGCGACGATCCTCAGGTTGTAGCTACTTATGATGTTCCAAGTGATGGTTACGGAATTATTGAGGATTTGATTGTTGTTAATGGTGAGCGAGTTAAAGCTCCTGTAGTTTTTGGTGATGATAACACAGGATTAGTCAGAAATATGACTGTGGGAACAAGTTCTTACACCAACGGAGAATTGATTCCAGGCAGTCCATATTATTTTGCAATAACAGCTTACGGTGTTGCAAAGCTAAGTACTACTACTCCTGCCTTCCTCGAAAGTGTTCCAAATATTGTGGAATTAATTCCGGGTAGAGTTGATATTGACGATAATATTCCTACAAAACGAGGAGATTTCCTCGAGGTTACTCAAGTTCAGGGTAATGGTGATGCAAGCACATTTGTTGAAGTTGTAGATCCTGCTTCATTAACAGGTGCTGTTTACGAAATAGTTGTTGATTCTACGGTTGTTAATGACACTACCGGTGCAAAAGATGTTAGTTTTAGTATTAAAAATAAAACCTCAAATGATCTTCTTTATGATAAATCAAGAGAATTTGAAGTTTCGACAAGTGGTTTAAAAGTAAAAGAAGGAATTAAAGTTGCATTTAGTAATATTGGGCTTGATTCCTTGAAAGGCGGATTATCACGTGTCCAGAAAATTGATGAAATCAAAGGACCGAATGGTGTTCCGATTCTTGAACCAATTGATGTTTATAGTCAACTTAATTCAACAAAGAAATGGACTATCATTGGTAAAGGAACAAAAGGTAAAATATCATTAGATGTTAAGAAACCTGTTGATGATGGTCTACAATATAAGACTCTTGAAATTCGTTTTACCGGTACTTCTCCTTATTATCTTTCAGGGTATAAAACCGGTACACCGCAGACCATATTTAAGAAAGAAGACTCATTAGCTCTTGGAACACTGCCTTTCCAAATTTGGGATTTAGGAAATGATGTAACAAATCCAGCAGATGATAAGCGGTTAGTATTAAAAATTCTGGACTTTTCAAGAAAAGGACTTGTAACTGACTCAACCAAAGCAATTGATGATAGAAAATGGACAAAGTTGGCAAATGGTGAATGGGAACAAGTATATGCATTTGATACAACCGTAACTTGTTTTTATGGTGCTGATGGTAGTTTGCCTCCCACTTCAGGTCCAACGTTAAAAGACGCGGATTTTGTATTAGCCTTTATGGTATTTAAGGGAGATGAGCCTGCTGCAGGAACTGTACTGAGAGTTGATACGTACAAACCTCTTGCTCAAGGTGATGTTTTTTCATTTACAGCTCCAAAAGCTAATTTCAATGATAAAGCGTTAGCTAAGAAAAATCTTAATAAAATTTCAGTTTATCCAAATCCATATTTTGGTTCTAATAATCTTGAAACTGATAAGTACAGAAGATTTGTTCGTTTTACTGGCTTACCAAAAGAAGCAATAATTAGAATTTTTTCTCTTTCAGGTGTCTTTATTAATAAACTTGAAAAAGATGGATTTGATCAATACGTAGATTGGAATTTGCAAAATGAAAGCGGTCTGCCTGTTGCTAGTGGTATTTATATCGCATATATTGATATGCCAGGTGTAGGTACAAAAACTATGAAAATTGCTGTCATTATAGAACAACAATACATTGACAGGATATAATTTATAAGGGAGGCATTGCTTCCCCTATAAAACTTATGATGAAAAATTATAAAGGAGAGTCATAAAGATGTTAAATAAAATATTTATAAAATCAGTTGTACTTTTTCTCTTTATAGCTTTAACATTTGATGTGTTTGCTGGTGGTGGAAGGAGAAATGGTACTGCAGGTGCACAGGAGTTATTGATTCCTGTCAGTGCAAGAGGCTTGGCATTAAGCGGCGCCTATACTGCTGGAATTGAAGGTATTGATGCAATGTTCTACAATCCCGCCGGAGTTGGTGCAAGTTCAAATAGTGTAGATGCCATGTTTTCTTATATGAACTATATTGCCGATATTGGAAATTCATTCGCTGCTTTGGCTGTGAATTTTGAAGGCTTTGGTTCATTAGGCTTAAGTTTTAGAACTCTTGATTTTGGTGATATTCCTGTTACAACAGAAGCTGATCCATATGGAACAGGGGCAACATATTCCCCAGCGTTTGTTATTGCAGGTGTCACTTATGCTAATGCAATTACAGATAGAATCAGAGTTGGCGTCAACATTAATTTGATTTCTGAGCAGATTATGTCAACTAGTGCTTCCGGTTTTGCGTTTGATGCGGGAGTTCAATATAAAAACATGGCTAATATTGACGGTTTGATGTTTGGCATTGCTTTAAAGAATCTTGGTGCTAAAATGAGATATGATGGCGCTAACCTTCTTAGAAAAGCAAATGAGGATCAAGACGTTACGCCTCGTGGATTACAGTTCTACAAAATAAGTGCAGCAGAATTTGAATTGCCTTCACAATTGGAAATAGGATTGGCATACGAGGCAAAATTTGCTGATGCATTAAAGGGAATTTTAGCTACTTCTTTCCAAAATAATAACTTTAGTCATGATGAGTATAAAGTTGCAGGTGAACTTACGTATGACGATTTCTTATTCATTCGTGCAGGTTATACACAGGTAAACGAAAATACTGACAACACCGATCAATATCTCTATGGACCAACCTTTGGTGTTGGTTTGAAGGTTTATAGCGGCGTTAATATTACTGTTGATTATGCTTATCGTGCTGTCGATTATTTTAATGCTAACCACATGTTCAGTGTGAAACTTGGATTCTAATTTTTACTATAATTAATCACAAAAAAAGGTTGAGCAATCAGCCTTTTTTTGTTTTGGAGAGAAAATGCGATTTCTAAATTCAATTTTGGTTCTGCTTGTTATTTCTGTTCAGGTTTATTCCCAAGAAAATAAATTGAAATTCGATTATGATTATGCTGTTTTCAAGAATGATCAAAAATCGGTTCGTCTGGAGTTTTATTATTCATTTTATCAGCCGGCAATGACAAAAATACTGCGTGATAATAAGCTGATAACAGTTGGTAATTTATTTATTAAAGTGTTCGACGGCGACACTAATCTTGTGGACTCAAAGAACGGCAGGATTGAATCGGTTTATGATTCGAGTGCTGTCCAGCAAATTTTAATTGGAAAATTAGAATTTCTTCTCCCTATTAATAAGTATAAAATATCAGTTTATGCTAATGATGAATATGACTCAACACTCAGCAATTATTCAGAGACTGAACTGAATGCAAATTCTTTCTTGAATTCAAAGCTCTCAGTAAGTGATATTCAGCTTGCAAATCAAATTGAAAAATCGAGCGATGAATCGTCCATTTTTTATAAAAGCACTCTCGAAGTAGAGCCCAATCCGACAAAAGTTTTTTCATACCAATATCCGGTGATGTTTTATTATTTGGAATATTATAATGTTAAAAATAATATTACCGCAGATTATTCAATTGTAAATTCAACAGGCAAAACTTTCTTCACTAAGTCAAAACAATTTCCGGCAAATGAAAATTCTTTGGTCGATGTTGGCTCGGTTAAAATTTCTGACTTTCCTTCAGGAATTTATTCTTTGACTATAAAAATAAACGATAAGTCAACATCTGCTGAAACCAAAAAGAAATTTTTTGTTTTTAATCCTAATAAATTGGATACATTAACAACAAATCAGAATGCTAATGGAAATGATTTGCAGTCTGAGTTTTTTGGACTTTCTGAAGAGGAACTAAATTTGCTTTTCAGAAAATCGAATTATGTTGCTAATGAAAAAGACAAAAAAGATTGGAAAAAATTAACGACTCCCGAGGCAAAAAAGAATTTCTTAATTGAATTCTGGAGAGTGCGGGATGAAAATCCAATAACTCCAATCAATGAAACAAAGATTGAATATTTTAATCGTGTTGATTATGCTCAGCAAAAATTTGCGGCTCTTTCACAAAAAGAAGGATGGAAAACTGATCGCGGCAGAGTTTATATTGTTTATGGTAAACCAAACGAAATTGAACGTTACCCAAATGAAAGTGATTCTAAACCATACGAAATATGGCGGTATGAAGCAATAGAAGGCGGAGTTATATTTGTTTTTGCTGATCAGTCAGGTTACTCGGATTACAGATTAATTCATTCAACAAAAAGAGGTGAATTCAACAATCCTGACTGGCAAAAACAACTGAACTGATGGATCAATAAAATTCGTATCTGTAAAAAACATGTAATTCTGGTTTTCCAATTCCTGAAACATGAACTTTTGTCTTGATTAACCCTTTCGAATTATAGAAATAATCAAATCGTCTTTGCGGTCCTACACCGATAATCGAATGGTGTTCCTTTACAATTTTTCCGTTTGCGTAGTCATATTTCATTACATAGTCACGGTCAATAATTTCAGTAACTTTATCATTTTCGTATTTAATTTCAAACACGGATTTTGTTGAAATTCCTGTCGTTGATTTTGTTTCCTTTATCAGTCTGTTTTGTTTGTCATATTCATAAATTGTTCCAGCTGTCAAAGTCCCCGACCTGTCAAATTCTTTCTTACGATATAAGTTTTTAAGTTTGTATTCATATACCGTTTTTGAAATTTGATTGCCTTTTGGGTCTAATGTTACCGTTTCAACAGCAAATTTGTTTTTGTCATATTTGACTATCGTTGAGTTGAAATCTTTGGACTTATAATTATATTCTTTGAATTCAGTTTCATCCATGTTGTCATCAAAGGATATAATTTCTTCTGCGATCTTCTCATCATATGAATTCTTTGAAACGCTTCTGGAAAGTATTCCATGTTTGTATTCATATCTCCAGTCAGAAAAAACTCTTCCTGTTGAAAGATACTGAATTCTCTGCTCGATTCTTCCATTGCGGTTAAAAAATAATTTCTCAGCAAGATAAGTGGCTGTGTCAAGTTTGCCAAAATTATTATATAACTTGGAGTATGTTGTTCTGGTTTTGACGCCTGATTTTCCTGCCTTTTGCTCTTCTATATTATCGACAGAGAGAAGAGTTTTGTCCCATGGTTTGGGTTTACGGGCACTTAAATCATCATCGCTGCATTTGCAACTCCAAAAAAGAAAATTGGTAAATACTGTAAAAACTATCAAAATTATTTTTGGTGTTAAATTTTTTTCCATATCTGTTTTTTTGTTTTTGGTTATGCAAATTTAATGATTTTTCATTTAGTATTAATTTATCAATGCTCAAATTCTTTGCGATTTTTTAATTATTTTTGAAAAGCAAAATAATATCGTTAAAGGAAAAAATGTGTTGTCTGAAAAACTGAATTTTACTGAAAAAATCAAAAAACTCTGGCTGAATTATTTTGATGAATCCGAGACTAAAATATTGTTTTGGATTTTGTTTGTCGGATTCTTATTGCGGTTACTGTTTGTTATCGAAACTCAGAATTCGCCATTCATTCAAAATTTATTCTCTGATTCCAAAATTTATAATAATTATGCTGTAAATATTGTCCAGAGCAACAACTGGATTGGCGACAAAGTCTTTTTCATGTCTCCGGTTTATCCGTATTTTCTTGCAGTTACTTATAAGATTTTTGGACAGTCGCTTTATGTGGTCAGATTAATTCAGATTTTTGTTTCATCACTTACAATACTTATAGCATTTCTAATTGGCAGAAAACTGTTTTCCAAATTTGCCGGTTATCTTTCAGCAGGAATGTTTTCGGTTTACTCGACCTTAATTTTTTACTCCGGAATAATTCTTTCAGAAACTTTGCAGGTGTTTGTTTCTTCTTTGTTGATTTTGTTTTTAATCAGTGACTTCAAAGACGCTTCAAAAAAATGGTTTGTGGTTGGAATCTTTTTGGGAATTTTAGCTTTATTCAGAGCAAACATTTTGCTCTTTGGTTTTATATTGTTTTTTTATCAGGTTTATAAATTATTTAAGAATAAAGACAATTCAGATTTTTCATTCAAATCTGTTTCATTGTTCTTGCTTGGTATGATTATTATAATTGCCCCGATAACATTGAGGAATTATATTGTCGAAAAAGATTTTGTACTTCTTACCTCAAACGGCGGAATAAATTTTTATATCGGGAACAATGCAAATTCAATCGGAGTTTTTGTTACTCCAAAAGATTTTAATTTCTCCACAGATATGGCAGGTGAAAAATTTGCCGAGAAATTTGCTCAGCGCGATTTATCACCTTCAGAAGCATCTTCTTACTGGTACGGACAGGGATTTCAGTTTATTAAAGAAAATCCGGGAGCTGCAGCTTATCTCTTTTTGAATAAAATATTACTCTTCTTTCTTCCTGAAGAAAATCCGCAGTCTTCAAGTATGGATGAAGAATTTTTCCGTGAAAATTATTCAAGAATTTTGCAGCTACCAATGCTCAGTTTCAGCATTATTTCGATTTTGTTTATTTTCGGAATAATTTTAATGTGGAAGCAGCGAGCAAAATATTTTTTGATTTATATGTTCATTTTTTCATATCTGATAGCTTCAATAATATTTTTTGTTAATGGAAGATTCAGGTTGGCATTGCTGCCGGTTATTATTCCTGTCGCTGCATTTTCAATCAGCACTGTTTTCGAAAGTTTTGCTAAGAAAGAATTTTCCGGTTTAAAAATCGGAATTATAATAACTGTCGGTTTCACTTTGCTGATTAATGTGTTTGCGGTTAAACCAAAGTTTACTGATTACGAAGCATATCAACATTTGGGTGATATTGCATACAATGAAAACAGGCTTGATGATGCAATTTACAATTACAATCTTTCTCTGATTTATCAGGACAATTTTATGACTTTTGTAAATCTTGGTAACTCACTGGCAAAGAAAAAAGATTATAAAAGTGCAGAAATTGCTTTCAATAAAGCCATCGAAAGAAATCCCGATTACGAACTTGCTTATTTCAATCTTGCTTTTGTTTATACTCAAATAGGGAATTTTGATTTGGCAATTAAAAATTATAACAAAACAATTGAGCTTGATCCGAATTTTGAAAATTCATACAGAAATCTTGGAATCGTTTATTACATAATGGAGAAATATGATTTGGCTCTGGAATTTTTTAATGAATTTTTGCGTGTTTCAGCAGATGAAAAAACAAAAGAACTTGTAAATAAAGATATTCAAAATATTTATAGAATCTTAGAGAATAAGAAATGAAATTAAAAACAATAGTTTATATAATTCTTTCAGCGGCATCAGTATTTGCTCAAACAGAAATCGGCTTTGATTTTGACTATGCACGTTTTAAGTATAATGATAAAATTTACTGTGAAATTTATTATTCAATAAATCAATCTAGTTTAACTGTGATTAAAAAGGATGATTCGGAATCTGTATCGGCTTACGTTACAATCAAATTTACAAATACTGATTCAAACAAAGTTATGATTAGCAAGAAATATCAAGTTAATACTGCGGCAGTTGAAGGGAATACTTCCGGTAAAAATCTTCTCGGCGTTTTGGGGTTTTTAATCGACAAAGGAAATTACATAATTGATATTAAAGCCTCTGATTTTTCTGATACAATGAAAAGCAAATCATATTCGGAACGAATAAATGTAAAAGGTTTTGATGATGGAAAAACGGGAATCAGCGATATTCAATTTGCTTCAAGGATTATTAATGAAAGTGTGAATAAAAGTTCAATCTTTTATAAAAACACTATGGAAGTATTTCCGCATCCGATTAATGTTTATGGGCAAAATTACCCGATCTTGTTTTATTATTCAGAATTATATAATCTGCAAAGTGATACAACAAAAGGCGACCTGATTTTGAATACACAAGTTGTTGATTCCAGGGGGCTTAAAGTTTTTGAAAAGTCAAAAACCATTTCAAAGAAAAATAATGAAGTCGTTGAAGTTGGTGCCGTGAATATTTCAAAATTCTTTTCGGGGTCATATACTTTTTTATTGAATTTGTACAATCAAAAAAGTCAGAAAGGCTTAGCATCTTCAAAAAAATTCTATATTTACAATCCGAATATTGTTGATACAATGCATTCACAAAAAAATAATTTTAACGTTGAATCAACAGAATTTGCTGTTTTAAGTGAAGAAGAATGTGATGAGATGTTCGCTTCAGCCCAATATATTGCCGGCGGAAGTGAGATTGAGAAATTCAAAAAACTTTCTGGTGCAGAATCGAAAAGAGAATTTTTATTCCAATTCTGGAAAATGCGGGATACAGATCCATCAACACCGGAAAATGAATTTAAAAATATATTTAATCAGCGAATAAGTCACGTTGACATGAAATATCGTGCATTCAATAAAAGAGGAATCAAAACCGATAGGGGAAGAGTTTATTTGATATACGGCGAACCGGATGAAATTGAATTGCACCCGAATGATTATGATAAAAAACCTTATGAAATATGGTATTATAATTCAATTGAAGGCGGTGTCTTATTTGTTTTTGGTGATTTGACCGGCTATTCAGATTACGAATTGATCCATTCGACAAAGCGGGGAGAAATGCGGGACGATACTTGGGCAAGAAGAATTCTTACAAATTAATTATGAAGTTGCGTCATTTTTCTGAATATTTGTTTTTTTTGATTTTTGTTTGGATCGTAAATGTTTTTGGTATTTTGCGAGTAAAATACATTGCGAAACCCCTTTCTTTATTTATATATTATCTGTTGCCGATACGAAAGAAAGTTGTCTTGAAAAATCTTCGGATTGCTTTTCCCTCGCTATCTGAAAGTGAATTGCGTAAAATCGCATTAAAAAATTATTATAGTTTTGCAATAACCTTCCTCGAAATTCTGGCATTGCGTTATACGGATATTTCTGATGTTAATAAAATGATGTTTGTTGATAATCAAGAACTATTGAAAAAAAATGTCGAAAAGAAAAAAGGATTAATTTTATTAACTGCTCATTTTGGTAACTGGGAACTTGGTGGAATAATCATGGGGCAATTAATCGGTAAACCACTTCACGTTTTATCAAAAAGACAGAAAAACATTTTCGTAGCTGATTGGCTTAAAGAAATGAGGGAAAGATTTGGAAACACAGAGATTTATATTGGGATGTCAGTACGCGAGTTATATGCCGCATTAAAAAATAACAAAATAATCGGAATTGTTGGTGACCAGCGTGCGCCTCAAAAAAGTGTAAAAGTTAAATTTTTTAATCAAGCCACGCCTTTTTTTAGTGGTTTTACAAATTTGGCTCTAAAATTAAGAACGCCAATTATTGTTGCCATTCCCGTTCGACAAAAGGATGATAAATATAAGGTTTTCCTTGAAGAATTAGATTATGAAGAACTTCAAGAGGCAACAGACGAAAATATTGCAAAAATGATACAAAAATATATATCAATACTACAGAAGTTTATTATGCTTTATCCTGATCAATGGTTTTGGATGCATAATATTTGGAAATATTATCGGTAAAGAATTGTTATATTTGCAGAAAATAAAATAATAAAATGAAAATATTAAATTTTAAAGACCTAAAGAATTCTTCTATTTACTTTACTCCAAACTTTCCATTACTGCAAACCAAGAGATATAAAATTTCTTTTTTTGTGGTTTTGTCAATTTTTTTGATTTATTCTGCTTTGATTCTTGGATTTGCAGTGCTGATTATTTCTTTCACTCCGCTCCGGGGTTACGTGGTTTCACTTGAGAGAAGTGAATTAAAACTTCAGGTTGACAGAATTGAAAAACTTGAAACCAAAATTATATTTCTCACAAAGGAATTAGAAAATATTTCATCAATTAATAAAAAATTGAAATATGCTTTGATACTTGGCAGTCAAACCAAAGTCGATACAAACTCTGCAGTATATGATTCCCTGAAGAAAAACATTAAAAAGAAAATGCCAATTGAAGGCAATATATTCGGTGGTCTGATTGAGCTATTCGAGAATCTTCTCCAAAATAAAAAGGAATTCAAATTTGAATTTTACTCACCGGTACAAGGAGTTGTTATAAAAAAATTTAATCCTGAAAAAGGGCATATTGGAATAGATTTTGCCGCAGGAATAAATTCTCCTGTTGTCGCTTCTTCCGGTGGTCTAATAATTTTTGCTGATTTTTCGGTTAAAGATGGAAACACAGTAATAATTCAACATGAAAATGGCTATTTGACATTTTATAAACATCTTGCAATTATATTGAAAAAGGAAAGAGAATACGTGTCTGCCGGTGAAACTATTGCGCTTGTCGGCAACACAGGTTATGATACAACCGGGCCTCATCTTCATTTTGAAATTTGGAAAGATAATAAACCAATAAATCCGTTAATCGTTCTAATTAACAAGGAGAATTAAATGTCAATATTAAAAGAGCATTCCACCCCGCATGACGTTAGTATATTAAGCAGCGGAGTCAGAATCATTGGAAAATTCTCGAGCGAGGGCAACGTGAGAATTGACGGGCACATTGAAGGCGATGTGGATGTAACGGGCAATTTAACATTGGGTGAATCCAGTATGGTTAAAGGTAATGTTTCCGCTAGGAATATTACTGTAAGCGGGAAAGTTGAAGGTGCAGTTTTTGCCACTGAAAAAATTATTTTGGAAAGTCATTCTCATTTACTTGGAGATTTGACTGCAAAAATTCTTGTCATTCAGGAAGGCGCTTCTTTTAATGGCAAAAGTTCAATGAACAACTCAAATGAAAGACAAGCAGAGTGATGAAATCGAAAAATCGTTCAGCTCTTTAAGAGCTGCCGGACCATATTTGGGATTAGGAACTCAACTGGCAGCAACTATGGTTTTGATGTTCTTTTTAGGAAAATGGCTTGATGATTATTTGAATACAATTCCGTTATTTGTTTTGGTTTTTTCGTTTTTGGGGGGATTTGCTGGGGTTTATAATTTTATTCGTTCAGTTATTCAGTTAAACAAAAAAAAATAATTTGAAAAAAAACATTGTTACTGCCACCGGATTAATTTCAATATACTTAGTCGTACTGATCCTAATCATGGGTTTAGGTTATATTGATGGCAAAACTTTAAAGAGTGCGTTAATACCAATATTTGTGAATATGATAAATTTCATTGCAGCAATAACACTTTTTAATGTTTTTGGCAAAGAAGACAATAAATCGTTTTTGATTTATAACTTTGGTGGACTTGTAATTAGATTGCTGCTAATGCTTGCAATAATCTTTTATTGCTTAAAATTCTTGAATATTGAGGTTTATGCATTTATATTTCACTTCCTTATTTTTTACTTTTTGTTACAAATAATTGAAATTAAAATATTTGCAGAATATAAACAGAGATAAAATATCCCATTTATGAATGTTGATACAGTACAATCAATTCAGGATACCGCAAAAGTAGCTGCTTCTAAAACGCAGGATACAAGTTGGTTAATGCATCACATCATGGATTCCCATGAATTGGATTTTGAACCGTTTTTTAGTATTCCGCTTCCGCATTTAAGTCTTTTTGGTTTTGATATTTCAATTACCAAACATGTTGTGTTTATGTGGCTTGCTGCAATTATTCTGATTGTCATTTTTAAAATGGTTTCAAACCAATATAAAAAATCGTTAGTACCACGGGGAATTTCTACTTTTGTTGAAACAATTATTGTGTTTGTTCGTGATGAGATTGTAAAGCCCACAATCGGGAAAGGTTATGAAAGATTTTTGCCCTATTTGCTTACTGTGTTTTTCTTCATTCTGACCTGTAACTTTTTGGGTCTGCTTCCTTATGGTTCAACGGCTACGAGCAATATCTCTGTCACTGTAACTTTAGCAGTGATTTCGTTTTTAGTTATACAAATTGGCGGTATGATGAAAAACGGAGTAATTGGATATTTCAAAGGATTAGTCCCGCATGGTGTTCCCGGTTGGTTATTGCCGATTATGGCAATTGTTGAAGTACTTGGTTTATTTACAAAACCATTTGCGCTGGCGATAAGATTATTTGCAAATATGACCGCCGGTCATATTGTTATTTTAGCATTGTTGGGATTAATATTTATTATTCACACTTATTTTGTAGCTCCAGTTTCAATTGCTTTTGCTTTGTTTATTTATTTGTTGGAAATTTTAGTAGCACTTTTACAGGCATATATATTTACAATGCTGTCATCCTTATTTATCGGAATGGCAGTTCATCAGGAACATTAAATAATTCATTAAGGAGGAATAAATGGAATTTGCATATTTAGCAGCAGGATTTGGCGCAGGATTAACAATTATCGGTGGTGCATTTGGTATCGGTAAATTGGCAAGCTCTGCGATGGAAGCAAGCGGTCGTCAGCCCGAAGCGGCAGGTGATATAAGAACCTCAATGATTATTGCTGCAGCTCTCATTGAAGGAATTTCCTTATTCGCATTAGTTATTTGCATTCTTCTTGCTCTTAAATAATTAATGGATGCTTTTAGCATTCAATAAAAAATTGGGAAAATTATTATGTTAAAATTAGCTTTCATTGCATTTCTTCGCAGTGAAGGAGAATCAGGTGGGTTATTAAATGTAGTTCCCGGATTAATATTCTGGACGGTAATTACATTTATACTTCTTTTGCTTATTCTGAAAAAAATAGCATGGAAACCTATTCTGAATTCTTTGCACGAGCGGGAAAAATTTATTATTGATTCGCTCGAGAAAGCAAGCAATGCTCAAAAAGAAGCCGAAAAACTTTTAGAGGAAAACAATTCTAACTTGGCAAAAGCTGAAGAAGAAGCTCAGAAAATTATTGCTCAGGGTCGCGAATATTCTGAAAAATTAAAACAGCAAATTCTTCATGAAAGTAAAGTAGAATCGATGAAAATGATTCAACAGGCTAAACTTGAGATTGAGAGAAAAAACCAGGAATCTTTTGTTAAACTGAAAGAGCAAGTTGCGGAATTGGCAATCGGTGCAGCAGAAAAAATATTGAAGGAAAATCTTGATAAAGAAAAGCAAAAAGAATTAGTTGATAAATATCTCAAGGAATTGAATTAATGAGTGTTTTCAACATTGCTTCAAGATACGCAAAAGCATTCTATGAATTTTCTGAATTAAATGGTGTTTTGGATAAAGTTTATCCAGATATGCTTTTAGTGGAAAATGCTTTTACCGATTCAAAGGAACTGCGGATTTTTCTTTCAAGTCCCATTATCAAGCCTGAAAAGAAACTTTTGGCACTTGATGCTATTTTTAAGGAAAAAATTTCCGATGAAACTTGGAATTTTTTATCATTTATTCTTAATAAAAAAAGGGAAAATTATTTTCTGGAAATAGCCAGGCGATTCAACCGTATTAAGAATGAAAAACTTGGAATTGTTGAAGCGATGGTTCAAACGAATTATGATTTTGACGAAAATGATTTTCAAAATTTTAAGTCGAAGTTAGAAGATTTTACACGCAAAAAAGTTTTAGTCAAGCATAAAGCAAACACAAAATTGATGGGGGGATTTATTGCCCGCATTGGTGATACAGTGATTGACGGAACTATAGAAAGTCAGTTACAAAAACTGAAAAAGAAATTGATCGAAAATATTAACTCATAACAAGAAATTAATGAGGAAAAAATGGCGGAAGTAAGGCCTGATGAAATATCGGCAATATTAAGAAAACAGCTTTCCGGTTTTGACAGTGAAGTTGAAACTTATGATGTTGGAACTGTTCTGCAAGTTGGTGATGGTATTGCTCGCGTTTATGGTTTATCAAACGTAATGGCAAGTGAATTGGTTGAATTTCCAAATGATGTTTTTGGAATGGTTCTTAATCTTGAAGAAGACAGCGTTGGCTGTGTTCTTTTTGGTGAAAGTGCTTTGATTAAGGAAGGCGATATCGTAAAGAGAACCAAACGTCTTGCCTCATTCCCTGTTGGTGATAAATTACTTGGACGCGTTGTTAATCCGCTCGGTGAATCGCTTGACGGAAAGGGTGTGGTTGAGTTTCAGAACTATATGCCGATTGAAAGAAAAGCGCTTGGTGTTATCGCACGACAGCCAGTTAAAGAACCGTTACAGACCGGTATTGTTGCTGTTGATGCAATGATTCCTATTGGTCGGGGACAAAGAGAATTAATTATTGGTGACAGACAAACAGGAAAAACTGCAGTTGCAATTGATGCAATCATCAATCAGAAATATACACATACAAAAGAAGCTGCTGAAGTTGGTGTTCAGCCTGTTTTCTGTATTTATGTTGCAATCGGACAAAAAGAATCTACTGTTGCACAGGTTGTTTCGAAGCTTGAAGAAAAAGGTGCAATGGAATATACCACAGTAATTTCTGCATCTGCTTCAACTCCGGCTCCTCTTCAATACATTGCTCCTTATTCAGGTGTAACTCTCGGAGAATACTTTAGAGACAACGGTAAACATGCTTTGGTTATTTATGATGATCTTTCAAAGCAGGCTGTTGCCTACAGAGAATTAGCCCTTTTGCTTAGGAGACCTCCCGGACGTGAAGCATATCCCGGTGATGTTTTCTATTTACATTCGAGATTGCTTGAGCGTGCTTCAAAACTTAATGATGAATTAGGTGGTGGGAGTTTAACTGCATTACCAATTATCGAAACCCAGCAGGGAGACGTTTCAGCTTACATTCCGACAAATGTTATTTCAATTACTGATGGTCAGATTTATCTTGAACCTAATCTTTTTAATGCTGGTGTCAGACCCGCAATTAACGTTGGAATTTCTGTCTCTCGTGTTGGTGGTAATGCTCAGATAAAAGCAATGAAAAAAGTTGCAGGCTCGCTAAAATTAGATTTGGCTCAGTATAGAGAGTTAGCTGCCTTTGCAAAATTTGGTTCTGATTTGGATAAAGCAACTTTAAGAACTTTATCAAAAGGCGAGCGTTTGGTTGAACTTTTAAAACAAGGGCAATACGATCCTTTTCCAATTGAAAAACAGGTCGTTTCTGTCTTTGCAGGAACTCAGGGGTTTTTGGATACTATTTCAGTAGCTGATGTAAAAAGATTTCAAAAAGAATTGCTTGAGTTTATAGACTTGAAATATTCAAATATCTTGATCGAAATCAGAACAAAAAAAGAAATTAGTAGCGATGTAGCAAAATCTTTGAAAACAGCAATTGATGATTTTATTGGCAAATTTAAGAAGAGTGAATAATAAATAATGGCAACGCTTCGGGACATAAAAAGAAGAATTACTGCCGTCAGCAATACACAGCAGATAACTAAGGCAATGAAAATGGTTGCTGCAGCCCGCTTGCGTCGTGCACAGGAAAATATTATTAACGCTCGTCCATATTCGAAAAAAATAAGTGAAGTGCTTTCAAATTTATTTTCGCTGCAAAAAGATTTTCAAAATGCTCTTACTGTAAAGCGAGAAATTAAAAATGTCTCAGTGGTTGTAATCACTTCCGATAGAGGTTTGTGCGGTGCGTTTAATATGAATGTAATTCGCGAAGCAGAATCATTGATTAAAAATGATTATTCTGATTTTGAAATTGATTTATATTGTATCGGGAAAAAGGGTTTGGATTATTTTAACAGAAGAAAGATAAATATTGTAAAAAATTATACCGGAATATTTTCCGGATTAAAGTTTGAGACTGCTTCGAGAATTTCAAATGAACTGACTGCAAAATATTTAAGTAATCAAACGGATAAAGTTATAATTATCTATAATGAATTTAAGTCGGTAATTCAACAGAAAATAATTGTAAAACAATTTCTTCCTGTTGAAATTGAAAGCAGTTCGGATGTTACAACTAAATTTTCAGGTGAATTTATTTTTGAACCAAATCAGATTGAGATAATAAAAACTTTATTCCCAAAATATTTGAATTCAAATGTGTGGACGGCACTGCTTGATTCGTATGCTGCAGAGCTTGGTGCAAGAATGACAGCCATGGATATGGCTACAGAAAATGCTAAGGAATTGATTCGTTCTCTGAATTTATCTTATAATAAAAAACGTCAGGCTTCTATTACAAGTGAAATTCTTGAAATTGTTGGTGGTGCAAACGCACTAAAAGAATCTTGATGTTTATTGAAATGATTGATTTATTTTTGTATCTTTTGATCGACAGGAATTATGTTAGAAGATTTAACGCTTAAGTTTGATAAAATTCTAAAGAAAATTACCGGTCAGGGTAAAATTACGGAATCTAATATTTCCGATACTTTACGGGAAATTAGGCTTGTTCTTTTAGATGCTGATGTTAACTACAAAGTAGTTAAAAAATTTATCGAAGACATTAAAGTTAAGGCTATCGGAAAAGAAGTACTTGCTTCGGTTACTCCGGGACAGTTACTTACAAAAATTATTTTTGATGAATTAACTGAATTGATGGGTAGCAAAAACAGGGATTTAACTTTTAATCCAAGTGGGATAACGGTTATTCTTCTAGTTGGTTTGCAAGGTTCAGGTAAGACAACTTTTTCTGCCAAACTTGCAAAAATGTTAAAAGAGAAAAACAGAAACGTTCTTTTAGTTGCCGCTGATATTTACAGACCCGCGGCTATTGAGCAACTCAAAATTTTAGGCGGTCAAATCAATGTTCCTGTTTTTTCTATTGATGATTCAAAAGATGCAGTCAAAATTTCCACTGAGTCATTAAATTTTGCAAAAGAAAACAAGTTGAACACCGTAATCATTGATACAGCTGGAAGACTTCATGTTAATGAAGATTTAATGGATGAAATTCAAAGAATAAAAGAGAAAGTAAATCCATACGAAACTTTATTTGTTGTTGATTCAATGACCGGACAGGATGCTGTTAATTCTGCTAAATCTTTTCATGACAGAATAAATTTTGATGGAATTGTTCTTACAAAACTTGATGGAGATGCACGTGGTGGTTGTGCTCTTTCGATTAAAGCTGTTGTAGATAAGCCAATTAAATTTGTAAGCTTGGGTGAAAAGCTAGACTCGATTGAACCTTTTTATCCCGATCGGTTGGCTTCAAGAATACTTGGGAAAGGCGATATAATTTCGTTAGTTGAAAAAGCCCAGCAGCAGTTTGACGAACACGAGGCAGAAGATCTTGAAAAGAAATTATTGCAAAATAAATTTGATTTTGAGGATTTTCTGAAACAGGTTAAGATGATAAAAAAGATGGGGTCATTAAAATCTTTGCTTGGTATGGTTCCCGGATTGAGTTCTCAAATGAAAAATATTGATGTTGACGATAAACAATTAGTAAAAGTAGAATCGATAATTTTTTCGATGACAAAATCGGAGAGGAAAAATCCGAAAATTTTGAATGGTAGCAGAAGAATGAGAATAGCCCGTGGAAGCGGGAATTCAATTCAAGATGTGAACAGATTGATTAAACAATTTTCTGAGATGCAGAAAATGATGAAGATGATGTCATCTTCAATAGGCAAGAAAAAATTGCCAAACATGAAGAATTATAAATTAAATTAATATATGGAGGTAAAATAACTTGGCTGTTAAGTTAAGATTAAAAAGAATGGGGAAGAAAAAACAACCTGTTTATAAAGTTGTTGCAGCAGATGCCCGTTCACCAAGAGATGGAAAATTTATTGAAGCAATTGGTATGTATAATCCTTTGACCAATCCCGCTACAGTTGATTTTGTTGAAGATAGGACAATGTATTGGCTTGGAGTCGGTGCTCAACCTACTGATACTGTGAAAAGCTTATTATCAAAAAAAGGTATTCTTTTAAAAAAGGAATTAAAGAAACAAGGTTTATCCGAAGAAGAAATTGCAGTAAAAGTTTCGGAATGGATAGCTTTAAGTGAAGCAAAAACGAATAAAGGTAAAAAAGTTAAAAAAGCCGTAGCTGATAGTGCATCGGAAGATAAGGGTGCTGCTTCCGAATAAGCTGATTGTTTATGCTTGCACTCAAATTCATGCATCCTAATTAATATTGTAAAGGTATTCTTATGAAGGAATTTATTTCTTTTATCGCTAAACATCTTGTTGATTCTCCCGATAGCGTTAATATTGAGGAAACTCAGCCAAACGACAAAACTGTAGAACTTACTCTTAAAGTAAATGCAGATGATGTCGGTAAAGTAATTGGAAAACAAGGCAAAACTGCTCAAGCTATGAGAACCTTGTTAACTGCAATTGCTGCTAAAGACGGGAAACGTGCAATATTAAAAATATTAGATTAGACTGACTTAGTTCGGTTTGAACAAATTTTATTATCTCGCTGAAATTAAATCCATTCTGAATAAAAGCGGATTTGTTTCAGCAAAGTCTTTTTTTGACGTTCTGAAAAGATTAATGGATATTCCTTTTGTTTTTGTGGAGATTTTCGGTGATAAAAGGAAGTTGCTTGTTGAAAATTTTGAAATTGAAAAATTTAATTTGATACTTAAATTCAAAAATTTTGATTCTGATGAAGATGTTAAGGATTTTATTGGGAAAAAACTTTTTGTCCTTTCCAATAATGATCTTAAACTTGGCAAGAATGAATATTTGATTGGAGATCTTTTGGATTGTAAAGTGATATTTCAAAATAAGTTCTTTGGTAAATTGATTGACGTTATTCAATTGGAATCAAATGACGTTTATGTTCTTCTTTCGGAAAATAATACAGAGTTATTGTTGCCCGCTGTGAAAGATTTTATAGATGAAATTGACGTTGCTGCAAAAATAATTACGCTGAAAAAAAATCCTTCGGAAATTTTTTAATGCGAGTTGATATTATATCTGCCGTACCGGATAGTCTTTTAAGCCCACTTAATACAAGTATCATGAAGCGGGCACAGGACAAAAAAAAAGTTGAAATATTTATTCACAATTTGCGTGACTATGCATTCGACAAGCATAAGCAGATTGATGATAAACCATATTCCGGCGGTCCGGGAATGCTTCTAAAACCCGAACCATTTTTTTTATGTATTGAGAAACTTCAACTAGAAAGACAATATCAGACAATTATTCTTACTTCTCCAAAAGGTAAAGTATATAAGCAAACGGATGCAAAAAGAATATGTCTTTATGAAAACATAATGATTCTTGCAGGACATTATAAAGGTGTTGATGATCGTGTAAGAGAAAGATTTGTTACTGAAGAAATTTCAATTGGGAACTATGTTTTAAGCGGCGGTGAGCTTCCAGCTTTAATAATTATTGATTCAATTGTCAGGTTAATTCCTGGTGTACTTAATGATAGTGAATCAGCATTGAATGATTCTTTGATTGACGAGGCTAAAGTTGAAGCTCCGTATTATACCAGGCCTCCAGTCTATCGTGGAATGAAAGTGCCGGATGTGCTTTTATCAGGGAATGATAAATTAATTAAAGAATGGAAAGAAGAACAATCAATAAAAATGACAAATAATTGGAAAAAAATAAATTCATTGGAGTAAATTATGAGTAAAATTAACGAAATAATGTTGGAACAGACAAAGACAGATTATCCAGCATTCAGACCCGGAGATAAAGTTCGAGTTCATGTGAGAGTAATTGAAGGCGACAAAGAACGTATTCAGCCGTTTGAGGGTGATGTTATTTCTATCAGAGGTGATGGGGCAAGCAAATCATTTACTGTAAGAAAGGTTGCCAGCGGCGTTGGTGTAGAAAGGATTTTTCCTTTCAATTCACCAAAGGTTGCTAAAATTGAATTGGTTCGTGAAGGTAAAGTTAGACGTGCTAAACTTTATTATTTAAGAAATCTATCCGGTAAAGCTGCAAGAATCAAAGATAAAAATATTAGATAGTTTGTGACTGTCAATCAGTTTTTGCTGGTTGACAGTAATTTTATGAAAATCGCATTTCCCCAAAATATATTCTCAAGTTTTATTTCATTTAAGTTGGTTAGAAATCATAATATTGTTTTCATGCCATCTGCATTAATAATCAAAAATATTAATAATGATGAAGTTGACGCGGGTATCATCCCATCTTTTGATTTAATCGGGAATAGCAAAATATTTGTTTCGAAAAAATTCGGAATTGCTTTTGACGGCAATTTATCTAACGCATATCTTTATTTTGTTCCGGGTAAGCATGAGGTGAAATCAATTTATTTGCGTGGTGATATCACAAAGAATGAAGTTATTCTTTCGAAGATTTTGTTAAAAGAGAAATACAACTTTGAACCGGAATTTATTCTTGATTCCGGTGATTTGAATTTTGAAGATAAAAATTATCTCATTTCAGGCAGAGAAAATTATGATTATCAAATTTCTAAAAATGGAATAAGCTTTGCTGATCATGTAGCAGAATTTATCGAATTTCCGTATGTTAATTTTATCTTTGCTTCAAAAGATTCAGAGATTATTAAAACTATAGACAAGGAATTAAATTTCATCGATGATTCATTTGAAAAAAATACTGATGAAATTTTTAATGGCACTAATTTTAATTCAAACCTTCGGCAGGTTTACAAAGATAACCTGAATTCAGTTTATTTTGATATGACTGAGAATGAGAATATGGGACTGATTGAATTACTTCGTCTACCATATTATCATGGAATTATTCAAGACATTATCGAGCCCAATTTTGTGGAATAATAAAGCCTTTGCAAATTACAAAGGCTTTGTTATTTTAATTTAATGAAGTGTGCGAATAAGAAATCACATTTGGATTTCTCTGTATTTCTTCTATCATTTCAGCAGAGGCACTTGATTGTAATTTCATTGTACAGCAGGCAACCATTCCACCTTCAAAAATTACATTCTCAACTTCCTCGACATTGATGTTACCACTTTTCAGCACATCCAAAATTGAAGCAAGGACTCCAGGTTTATCAAAATGTTTGACTATCAGCTGATATTTTACATCAGTTACTTTCGCATGATTTATCCAGTGTGCAATAACACCACTATTAATATACTGCAAAATGATATTTACAGTTTCTTCTGCAACGGCATTTTGTGCTTGTTCGGTGGAAGCTCCGATATGATGAGTAACGTAAATATTTTCAACAGATTGAAGTTTTGACGAAACGTTTCCTGATTTTCCTTCCGGCTCATCTTTGAAAACATCCAAACCCACTTTTATACCTTTATCATTTACGGCTTTGATTAGTGCATCTTCATCAATAACACCGGGGCGAGAAGTATTTATAAGTATTGCACCGGGTTTTAGTAATGCAAACATTTTATCGTTAAATAAATTTTTCGTCTCCTGAGTTTGAGGCAGATGAAGAGTAATAACATCTGCTATTGGTAAAATTTGTTCAAATTCGGAAAACTCATTTATTCCCGGATCTTCAATTTTGAAAATATCTTTTGCGTAAATTTTCATACCCAAAGCAAGAGCTCTTTTTGCAACTTCTTTCCCAATTGCACCATAACCAACAATTGCAAGTGTTTTTCCAAATATACCTTGTGATTTTGAATATTCGCTTTTATTCCATTTGCCTGATTTGAAATCAGCAACATTGTGGGGAATTCTTCTGTCCAAAGCCAGCATCAAACCAATTGCAAGCTCAGCAACAGCAATTGAATTTTTACCTGGACAATTCGAAACATAAATTCCTTTTTTATTTGCAGCAGAAATATTAATGTTATTAACACCGGCGCCGGCTCGGATAATTAAGTTTAACTTGTTTGAATTTTGTATCGTTGCCTCATTAACAACAGTTGATCTCACAACCAAACATTCAATATCCTTAATCGAATTTGGTAGGTCATTCTCTCCCAGTTTTGGTTCATAAATTACTTCAATTCCTGAGTCAATTATTTTTTTGATATAAATTTCCGGAAACTTGTCAGCTATTAATACTTTTATTTTCATAAAATTCTCCTTCTTATTTTAGCATAGGAATTTTTATTCCCAAATCTTTTGCGTTTTTAATTGCTCTTTCATAACCTGCATCGGCATGACGAATAATTCCCATTCCAGGATCATAAGTCAGAACTCTTTCCAGTCTTTCTTCGGCAGCATGGGTACCGTCTGCCACTACAACCATTCCCGCATGAATTGATTTTCCAATTCCCACTCCGCCTCCATGATGAACAGAAACCCAACTCGCACCACCAATTGAATTTAGCAAAGCATTCAATATTGGCCAATCAGCAATTGCATCACTTCCGTCTTTCATCGATTCTGTTTCGCGATATGGAGATGCAACAGAACCGCAATCAAGATGATCTCGCCCAATAACAATCGGTGCAGAAACTTTTCCATCAGCAACAAGCTCGTTAAAAAATTTACCCATTTTTGCTCTTTCTCCATAACCAAGCCAACAAATTCTTGCGGGTAATCCCTGAAAACGAACTTTCTGTTGAGCAAGTTTAATCCACCTTATTAAAGATTTATTTTCAGGAAAAGCGTCAAGGATTGCCTGATCGGTTGTATAAATATCTTCAGGTTTTCCGGATAAGGCAGCCCATCTGAAAGGTCCTTTTCCATCACAGAAAAGGGGACGAATAAAAGCAGGAACAAAACCGGGAAAATCGAATGCATTTTCGAGTCCGTTTTCTTTTGCTTCGCCTCTGATGTTATTTCCATAATCAAATGTTACTGCGCCTCTTTTCTGAAACTCAAGCATTGCTTTAACATGTTCAACAATAGTTGCTTTGGCTTTTTTGATATACTCAGCAGGATTTTGTTTCCGAAGAACTAATGCATCTTCAAATTTTAATCCCATTGGAACGTATCCATTTAATGTATCATGGGCTGAAGTTTGATCTGTAAGCACATCAGGAATAATATTTCTTCGAAGAATCTCAGGTAGAATTTTCGCTGCATTTCCAACAAGTCCAACGGAAATGGCTACTTTCTTTGATTTAGCTGACAAAACAATTTCTAAAGCATCATCAAGATCATCAGTCATCCTATCAACGTAACCTGTTTCAATTCTTTTCTCAATTCGCTTCCTATCTACATCAATTCCTAAAAAAGCCGCTCCGTTCATTGTTGCTGCAAGCGGCTGTGCACCGCCCATTCCACCAAGTCCGGCTGTCAGCAAAAATTTTCCGGACAATGTCCCTCCAAAATATTGTCTGGCGCATTCTGCAAAAGTCTCATAAGTGCCTTGAAGAATTCCTTGAGTGCCGATATAAATCCAACTGCCGGCAGTCATCTGTCCATACATTGTCAAGCCAAGATTTTCAAGTCTTCTGAATTCATCCCAATTAGCCCAATCGGGAACTAACATCGAATTAGAAATGATAACTCGTGGGGCATTTTCGTGAGTGCGAAAAATTCCGACCGGTTTTCCGGATTGAACTAATAAAGTTTCATCGTTCTCCAATTTTTTTAGAGAATCAATAATAGCATTGTAAGATTCCCAATTTCGTGCTGCTTTTCCTTTACCACCATATACGATTAATTCATCAGGATTTTCGGCTACTTCCGGATCCAGATTATTCATTAGCATTCTCATTGCTGCTTCCTGAATCCAACCTTTGCAACTTAATTCATTTCCATGTGGAGCTTTCATGATTTTTTTTGTTTCCATTTTAGTCTTCAAAATATTTTGACAAAATTAAATTGTATTGTTTTAGCATTGATTTATAAAGCCATTTCTTGATGAACCAAGAATGCTTGATTTCTTTTTGATAATGTTTTACATTTTCTTCCATCTGTTTTACAAGTCTAAATTTTTCATCTTTGGTTAATTTTACTTCAGCAGCATTTGTATCAATCTTTGATATTATAGACTGATAAGCTTTAATATCAGATGAAAATCTTTCGTCTGTTGACATTTGTTTGATTGCTTGTTTGCAGAAAGTCGAGATAATTTTTGCGTCATTTTTTTCGAATGAGTAATTGTAATTTTTGAATAAAGTTTTCATTTCCTATACCTTAAGTGATAATAATTTTTCTCTGATTTTTTGAAAACCGGGTTTGATTACGTTGTAAATATAATAGAGGCGATCTTCATGAGGTATGAACGAAGATTTCATTGCATTAATGTTAAGTTTTTCGATATCATCAAGACTAATATCATAATATTTTGAAGCGATAGTATATTCATTCGTTAAAGTAGTATTGCTCATAAGTCTATCGTCTGTGTTTAGAAAAACTCTGAATTTGTTTTTATATAAATCCATAAAAGGATGATTCTCAAGATTATCAACAGCACCTGTATGGACGTTGCTTAAAAGACAAATTTCAAGTGGAATTCTTTTATCGAGAATATATTGAGCTAAATCTCCAAGTTTAATAATCTTTCCGTCGTTGTCATAAACGATATCTTCTTTTAATCTTGTTGCATGCCCGATTCTATGAGCACCGCAATATTGTATAGCCTGCCAAATAGATTCTTTCCCAAATGCTTCACCAGCATGAATTGTTATACTGAAATTTTCTCGCTTAATAAATTGGAAAGCCTCAATATGTTTTTTGGGTGGATAACCGCCTTCTTCCCCGGCAAGATCAAATCCAACAACATTTTGCTGACGATAATTGATTGCAAGTTCGGCAATTTCCAATGAGTTTTTCATATTTCTGAGAGCACATAAAATCACACCATAACCTACTTGAAAATCTCTTTTCCCGCGTTCTAATCCTGATAATACCGCTTCCATAACATCATCGTAATGCAATCCTTTTTCCAAATGAAGCACAGGTGCAAATCGTGTTTCAACAAAACAAACACCGTCTTTTGCCATATCTTCAATCATTTCATACGCAGTTCTTTCAAGTGCTTCCTTAGTTTGCATGACTGCGCAGGTATGTTCAAAGCCTCTTAAAAATTCAACAAGACTACCTTTGTTTGCACCTTCAAAAAACCAATTTTGTAATTCTTCAGGATCATTTGTAGGTAGTTTGTGATATTTGATATCTTTAGCAAGATCAATAATGGTTGATGCCCTTAAACCGCCATCCAAATGGTCGTGCAATAATACTTTAGGAACAGAATTAATTATTTCATGTGTTTTCAAAGTATTCTCCTTTTTGCTTCTTAAAATATTGGTTTTAGAGTATAAAATCAATTTTGGTTAATAGAAAATTAGAAATCTTGACTATACATTCGTAATTGGCTAAGTTTTCAATAGTAAAATTAAACTTTATTTAATAGGAGAAATAATGAAACGTGTTTTGTCGTTTGTTGTGATTTTAGCAATGGTATTTGGCTTTGCAGCATTTCAATGCTCATCAACTGAAATAACCAGTGCAAAACTTTATATCCAGCAAAAAAATATGCAAAAAGCAAAGGAGTCTTTAGAGAAAGAAGTGTCAAAGAATCCCAAAAGTGATGAGGGATATTATTTACTGGGTTATGTTTTAGGTGAACAAGGCAATATAAAAGATATGATTTCTAATTTTGAAAAATCACTTGCAATCAGCCCAAAATTTGCAAAAGATATTGAAAATTCAAGGAAATATTATTGGCAGGAAAGTTTTAATAAGGGCGTTGGAATGTTCAACAAAGGAACCAAAGCAGCTAATCCGGATTCAGGAAAAGTTTTTTATGATAGAGCTATTGAATCTTTTAACAACTCGATTCTGTGTGAGCCCGATTCAGCTGGCACATATAAAAACTTGGCTTTTGCTTATATGAGTGCTGGCAAAAAAGATAATGCAATTGAACCTTTGCAGAAGATTATTAAATTAGAAAATTCTGTTGATGCATACATTATGCTTGGCGAATTATATTTTGAAAAAGGTAATGTTTTATTGGATAAATATTCAACTTCCAAAGATAAGAATGATAGTTTGAATGCAATTAAAGAATATGGAAAAACCATCACGCTTCTTGAAGAGGGAAGAAAAGTGCATGGTGATAACAGTGACCTTTTGATGATTTTATCAAATGCATATATTAACTCGAATAAACTTGATGTTGCAATGGATGCATTTGCAAGCGGCGTAAAAAAAGATCCGAATAATAAATATTACAGATACAACTATGGTGTGTTACTGCTCGGTGCAAATAAATTTGAAGAAGCTGTTGAGCAATTTAACAAAGCTATTGAAATTGATCCTGCATATTCAAATGCTTCATATAATCTTGGTGTTACTTATCTGAAATGGGGAACATCATTGAGGGAAAAATCAATTGAAAAAAATGAGGATGATAAAACATATCTCGAAAAATTTAAGCTTGCTCTTGATCCATTAAAAAAATATTTGGAAATAAATAAAGAAGATTTCAAAATCTGGGACTTTTTAGGAAAAGTTTATGCTAATCTTGGAATGACAAAAGAATCTCAGGAATCTTTTGATAAAGCAGATCAATTTAGGAAATAAATTTCATGAAAAGCCTGTCCATATGTGACAGGCTTTTCGAATTAATTCCAATATTTAAGAGGGTAAAACAAAATGAATCAAAATAATGAAATAAAACCGCAGCAAATAAATATTGAATTAGGCGAGAAAGAAGCAGAAGGAATTTATTCAAATCTTGCCATAATTACTCATTCGCCTGCTGAATTTATAATTGACTTTACCCGTGTTGTTCCCGGTGTTCCTAAAGCTAAAGTTCACGCAAGAATAATTACAACTCCTCAACACGCCAAAATGCTTTTAAGGGCATTGCAAGAAAATATCGAAAAATTTGAAACACGATTTGGTGAGATAAAAATCGAAGGACAGAATCCGCCACAATTTGGATTTTCAAATACCCCGAGAGAAGAAAAAGTAAATTAAATTTTTAATAAAATTTTATTTTTCTATCTTTGTTCTGAGTTTGCTTCTCTTTATTGATTTAAGTCATAGTTTTTGATTTAAGTGAAACGTACTTTTCCGGTAGAATTAATCCTTATAAAATTAGGAGTTAGTATGAAAAAGAAATTCATGATATTGTTTTTTCTGATACAAATTTGTACATACCCAATTAAAATGACAGCTCAAAGTCAAGTTCAGATTGATTTGGAGATATTGCAGGACTTATCTCAATTAGATTTGACTGCATTTATAAATTTTGGCAAAGGGAATTTTGATGCGGTTTCAATCCCATTGGTTTTGCAAATTACGATGGAATATCCTGAAAATGATGAGGTGGCATTATCAGGTAATGTTTTTTGGAATAGTCCTGACGGCAATAAAAATGGGCAGATTATAAGTTTTGAATCTCATCCGTTCAGTGGGGTAAAAGTTGTTTCGAATCAGGAGTTTAATAAAAAGATTATATTCTTAGCACCTCAAACTAATCAAACGTTAATGGATGAAAACGTAAAACGGGGAAAGCCTTCAGGAAAATATACGATTAATCTTTCACTGCGTGATATCAACAATGGAGAAGTTGTCACTACTTCAAAGGTTATTGAAATCACTAACCCGACACAAACATTTTTTATTCAATCACCGGTTATGCTAAGTCAAAATGACGTTGGTGGAGTGACAGCTATTTGGGATGCTGTCGAGGGTGCAAAGTATTATAAGATTCTGGCAAATGTCAGACGCTCAAAAAACCAAAGTCTTGAAGAAGCATTGAACTCTTCAAATCCATTAATTAATAATAAAAATGTTGGTTTGGTTACAAGTAAAAATCTTGTTGAAATATTAGATCGGCAATGGCTGCCAGGGCAGGAAGTTGTTTTGAGAGTTGCTGCTTTAGTGCCATCAACGAACGGAGAGAAAGAAATTTATTCATCGAATATTATTGATTTTTATTTGACATCAAACAATACTGAAGAAGGCCAAGAATTGACAAAGAACTTTGGTGATTTGATGAATAATGTTTTAGATGATTTGCGGGAAAATTTTAATGAAGATGATGAATCAATGAATTTTCAAAATGTCAATGGCGCTCAGTTATTAAAAATGATTGAATCGGGGCAATTAACTTTTTCTAATATAGTAATAACTGATGAAACAGGCAGAGTTGTAACTTATGATGAGCTTAATAATTTGTTGAAATATCTTCGGACCAATCCCGGTGCATTGATAAATTTTAGTTATCAAAGTAATTAAGGGGGGATGATATGAAAAATTTAAATTTGATCGTATTTGTTTTTATTTGTGCTGCATTTTTTGGTTCTTCAAATCTTACCGATACTCCGGTTGCAGTTATTAAAAAAACTGTTAATAAAGTAATGCAAAAGGATTCACAAAAAGATTGGGTGACATCAAAAACAGGTGATATTTTATTCGATGGAATGGAAGTTAAAACCGGATACAAGTCGCTTGCAATTATAAAATTTACTGATAATTCCGGCGTTTTAACTGTGCGTGAAAATTGTGTTGCTAATATTTATGCTGCTCAGAAAAATAAAAAAATGGATAAAAACACATTGATTCAACAAGGTACTGTTCACTTCGATGTTAATAAACAAGCTCCGGATGAAGAATTCAAATTTACTACACCAACTGTTGTTGCCTCAATTCGAGGAACTTCCGGTTACATTGAAGTTGAAAAAGACAGTTCAACAAATATTATTTGTGAAAAAGGATTAATACAAGTTGAAGCATTAATGGGTAAGAAAGAAAAAGGACAAGTTGCTGCGGGAGGCTCATTATCGGTTTCTGCTGAGGGTTTGATTCAGAAAGGAGAAATAAATTCTGAACAAAGCTATAAATTAAAAAAATCGAGACAATCAGAAGTGAAGACGCTGAAAATTAAAACGCCTGATGGAGTTTTGGAAATAAAATATTTACCGGAAGAAGAATAATTAAATAAGCTTAAGGGAAAAGTGAAAAATTACTTATCTATAAACTTTTATATGATGATTGTGATGTTTTCTTTTCAATTAATCTTTGAAAATGTTAAAGCACAAGATATCAGCAATACTCTCACAAATATAAAAGTAGAGAATGCTAAGGAAAATTCTCCACTTTATATCTCTGCCGAGTTATTGCAGCCCTCCTTAATTAATTCCATTAAAGTTGCTTATAGAAATTTTGATGAGTCACAATTCAAAGTGAAGGAAATGGAAATTATTGGCAATACAGCTTCGTTGAAAATTCCTGCATCGGAAGTGAGGTTGCCTATGCTCATTTATTACTTTGTGATTTCACTTAATAACGGCACGATCGAAACTTATCCGACCGGAATTCCTCAGCAAGCTACCCCAATTGAAGTGACAATTTATTCACAGTCAGAAAAGGAAAAAGAGATTATAATACTTTCTCCTGCTGAGGAAGAGATATTATCGATCGATGATTTTTTTGTTTCGGTCTCTTTAATGAAAGTTTCGGATGATGTTGATAAAAGTCTTACAAAAATATATTTAAATAATTTGGATATCACTTCTAAATCGATCATTAGTGGAGATGTAATAGTTTTCAATCCCAACAATTTTCCTGAAATAATATCGTATGGAAATCAAAACTTGATTGTGTCAATTTTTAATAAGGATGGAAGCCTTTATTCAAAAGTAGAAAGAAATTTCTCTGTTGCAAAGAATTATCAAGAAGTTCAAAATATTGAAGGAATAAATTGGAGTGCTGATTTTCAGGCTGAATCACGAAATGAAAGTTTTGGTTCACTATCAACAATGTATAATAATTTTACTGCAAATTTAACTTCAACATATTATGATTGGACGATGAAAGGTTACGGATATATCACAAGTGAAGAAAATATTAAGTCCCAACCAAGAAACAGATACTCGGTGGGTATTTATAGTGATTGGCTTTATTTGAAAGCAGGCGATAATTACCCGGTTTTTCCTGAATTAATAATGAATGGTAAAAGAGTTCGTGGATTTAATGGTGGGATTGCTTTTGGATTTTTAAATATTGACGCTGCTTATGGTGAAATTAATCGCGGTGTTAATGGTAAACTTCTGAATTTTTATAGTGCCGATAATAAGCCGTTTCAATCAAACATAATTGCAGTTGATTCTTCAAAATATGGTTTCCCGTTTGCAGAGGCTGAGTTTGGAACATTCAATCGTAATGTTTTTGCAGTCAGACCTTCATTTGGTAAAGGAGAAAATTTTCAACTTGGACTTACATATTTACATTCAAAGGATGATTTAAAATCAATTAAGTTTGGATCAAAGCCAGAAGAGAATGTTGTGATTGGAACGGACTTAAAACTTGCTTTTGATGATCAAAGAATTTTGTTCAGAGGGCAATCGGCATTCTCATTATTCAATAAAGATATTACCGATGGCACTTTAAGCGATTCTGAAATCGATTCGCTTTTCGGTGGCGAAGGTAGCACTCTGAATATTGATCCAGGTTCAATCAAAGATGTTAAAAAAGTGATGGGAAAATTTATCACAGTAAATGAAAATATTGGTCCATTGAATCCGCAGGAATTGTCATCGCTTGGTGCAGAGGCTGAGATGCAGTTAAATTATTTTGATAATCAATTAAGGACAAGTTATATTTATCGGGGAAATGATTATACATCTTTCGGGCAGGATTACTTGAGAAAAGATGTTGCAGGCATAAACATTTCTGATCGATTTAGGATGATTGATAATAAAGTTTTTCTGACATTTGGTTTTGAAAATCTCAATGATAATTTGCAGAAGACAAAACTCAGCACAACAAATTACCGTACGATTAATTCTTCTGTCTCTTTTTTCACACGTTCCGATTTCCCTGATATTACTTTTGGCTATACAAGATTTAATAATGAGAATGATATTAAAAATTCGGACTCGATTCATTATGTCAACAATGCAACAAATAAGTTTAATGTTAGGTTGTCTTATAATTTTCTGTGGAGTGTTAAACATAGCACTTCTTTAAATGTTTTTACATCAGCAAGAGATGATAAAAGTATAAGGAATATGGATGCGAATTATTTCTCGTCAAACTGGTCACTAAGCAGTTATTGGTCATCAGACTTGACTTCATATTTTAACTTTATTTATTATTCAAGCAATTTGCAACAAGCTGTTGATTCAATAACCACAAAAAATATTTATAATTATTTCACTCTTTCCTTTGGCGGAAAGTACAGGATCTTGGAGAATAATTTAGAAGTGTCGGCAACATTCAGTCCAAGCTTTGGTGATTTTAAAAGACAAGCCTTTGACTTGATTGCACAGTATTTTTTTTCACAGCAGCTACGTGCAACTTTTCAAGCCAGAGTTTATCGATTGCCTGATCAAGCAACAAATTCAATATTTGGCTTAACATTGAATTATAGCATCTAATGTTTTTATGAAATTATTTTTTAAGTGGATACAGTCCAACAAAACTAAATTACTGATATTTGGATTCTCATATTTAGTTGCTCTGATTTTCACTCAGGAATATTTTTTTTCAATTGATCCGATAAAAAAACTTGCTTTGAAGTTTATTGATAAGCGATTTACAGAGCGTGGTGAGATTAATATACAAGATTCCGCAGATGTAATTATTTTGGAGTTGAATCAAGAATCCGATGAACAGATACCGTCCAAATATTCAAGACCATATCCTCGTTGGTTTTATGCAAAAGTTATTGAGAATCTTAATGAAGCCGGAGTAAGAGCCATTGGAATCGATGTGGTTTTTTCCAATCCGGATAATCGGTACAATGAACCGAATGATGAACAGCTTTTTAACGCAATTAAAAAATATAAGAATGTTGTTGTTGCGGGCAAAATCAATGTTGAACAGGAATCTCTTCAGGAAGATATCTACGATCAATCAAATTCATCAAGCGTTGGTATTATTAGAAAAAAAAATGAAAATTATGGAAATATATTCTTTGAAGCCGATAGCTCCATTGGAATTGTTCAAACCATTCGTGATTATGATGGTGTTCTCCGTAGCTATTTACCTTATGTTTATAGCGAAGTCAGCACATTAAAATATATTCCTACATTTTCGTTCGCCGTTCTAAATAAATATCTCGGGAAACATCCGTTTTATTGTTCCAAAAATTCCAACTCGCATTTTGATTATAACAAGGTTTATATCCCCAAATACACGCCGTATTCTATGCTTGTGAATTATTACGGTCCTGATGCAACATTTAAGAGGATTAAATTTATTGATGTAATTGATGATAAAGATTTCAGAACAAAAACTGAAGATGAAGTAGGTGAGGATATTAATCTTTGGGATAACTCTGAATATGGTTTGCTTTACTCAGGAATATTCAAAGATAAAATAGTTCTCATTGGTTCGACTGAGCCTGAAGATAGGGATTATTTTCAAACTTCATTTCAGAAAAAGGGCATTGATGTTAAAAACCAAATGTATGGAGTTGAGTATCATGCCAACATGATTCAAAATGTACTTTGGAAAAATTTTATTTTTATGCAATCAAAAACGTCTGAAGCATTTACAATTCTTTTAATTTTTGTAATCGTTTTTTGGGGTTCGTCATTAATTAAGGAGTTAAAGTTTAGTTCACATTGGTTAATTGAAATTGTTAATGCCGCATTAATTATATTCTTGATTTGGCTTATTTATCGAATTTCATTTTATTTATTTATCGAACACAACTATATAATAACATTCATACGAACAGTTATTTCGGTTTTAATTGCTTACTTCGCAATTACTTCATTTTATTTTTTAAATGAAAGATCACAAAAAAAAATAATTAAAGGAATGTTCAGTCATTATGTTACCGGTGATTTAGTAACAGAGCTTCTGAATAATCCGGAGAAATTAAAATTAGGTGGTGAGAAAAGAAACATAGCAATTCTCTTTAGTGATATTGCCGGTTTTACGAGTTTTTCAGAGAAATTATCGGCTACAGAACTTGTTAATTTTATTAATGCTTATTTAAATGAAATGACCAAGATTGTTCTGAAAAATAAAGGTACTCTTGATAAATATATTGGGGATGCAGTGATGGCTTTTTGGGGTGCTCCAATTGAACTTAATAATAACGAGGAACTTGCATGCAGAACTGCAATTGAAATGCAAAAAAAATTAGATGAACTAAGAGCCATTTGGGAATTACCTGAAGCAAAACAACTTCAAGTAAGAATCGGGATAAATTGCGGAGAAGTAGTTGTTGGAAATATTGGCGGAGAAACTCGATTTGATTACACAGTGATGGGAGATAATGTTAATCTTGCCTCACGTCTTGAAGGTGCCAATAAGCAATATAATACTTTCATAATGGTTGGTGAAAATGTATTCAACGCAATTGGAGATAAAATTATTGTACGCGAGCTTGATAATATCAGAGTGAAAGGTAAATTAAAACCGACGAAAGTTTTTGAGCTAATTGGGATGAAGAATGATGAGTTTGCAATAAATAAATTTAATCGACTTGCGGATTACGTGCTCGGATTAGATTATTATAAGAGCAGAAAATTTAATGATGCATTAATGAAATTTAATGAGGTGCTGAAAAATATTCCGGATGACGGACCAAGTAAAGTTTATATTGAAAGGTGCAACTATTATATAAATTATCCTTCGGCAGATGATTGGGATAATGTGTTTGTGATGAAGACAAAATAAATTTTGTTATTTCTGTGTTCTTGAGATTACAATAAGTGCAGTCCCAAGGAAAATAAAATTTGCCATCCATGCAGTCACAAAGGGATTTAACACTCCATTTTTTCCGAAGGCTTGACTGATATTCATAAAGAATAAATAAATGAATGTAACGAGCAAATTAATTCCAAATTGAAGTGCAATTCCACCCTTTCTTTTATTTGCTGATAATGGAAGTCCAAATAAAACAGTAATTACACATGCAAAACCATAAGCAAATCGTGCATGATAATCTATCAGAATTCTTGTCGGATCATTTCCTGCTTTCAACTGATCACTTGCAAATTTATTTAATTCGCTCAATGTCATTTCTTCGTTTTTTGTCTGCTTCTTTAAAATATCTTTTGGTGAAAAATTCAAATTCTTAATTGGAAGCGCAGAGAAAAATTCCAAATTCTCTTTTGTATCATTAAACTTACGTTTTGCACCTTCAATTAAAATCCATTCGTGACTTGCGGAATCATAACTCATTCGCTGTGCATCAATTCTCCGAATCATTTTAGTGAAATCTCTTTCGTTAAATTCCTGGATGCTGATTCTGTTTGCCTGATTTGTATTTGTATTAAATGAGCCAATACTTACAATTCTTGTCTTGCTGTCCTGAAAATAAATATCTGTGCCAAGTGCAACAAAATTGCGGTTCAAGTACTGTCTTTCAATAAATATTTTATGCTTATTTGCTTTGGGGACAATAAAACCGCCAAAGTAAACAGCTCCAAGACTAATTATAAATGATGTTGCAATGAAAGGAATCATGTATCGGTATAAACTGACACCTGCGGCTTTAATCGCTGTCAATTCATTTTGAGTTGATAATTTTCCCGTCACAAATAAACTTGCAAGCAAAACAGAAACAGGAAGCATCAAGCGTAAAATTTCTGGAATGAATACAATATAATATTGGAGAATAATTCCTGATCTGACATTTTCATCAATAAAATCATCAAGATTCTCCATCATATCAATTATAACAAAAATCAGTGTGAAAGTAATCAGTCCAAATATTATTGTTTGAACAAACTGTTTAATAACATATTTATCAATTAACTTGATCATCTTCCCTCATTTGCCGCCAACTCTTAGGAATAAATTTATTGAAAAAAGAAAAATCTAAAGTGACAGTCTCTTTTGCACTTTTAATAACCAGCCAAATTCCAAAAATTCCCAGAACAATATTTGCGCTCCACATTCCCCAAAAAGGTGATAACATTCCGCGGTCTGCAAGCTTTTCTCCGCCAATTAAGAACGACCAGTAGATTAAAAAGAAAATCAAACTGATTCCCGCAGCCACTCCAAAGCCGCCTTTCCTCGTCATCATTCCTAATGGTGCGCCAATCAAAATGAAAATTATACAAGCAACAGGGAGCGCATATTTTTTGTGTATTTCTACCCAATATTTATTTGATGTTTTAGTATTGTAAATAATCCTGCTAAGACTTGCATTTACTGAATACTTGGCATTTGTGATCTTGTCTTCAACGATACGATAAATTTGATTAAGTGCAAGGTGGTCTTTGTTTTGCATACTTGAAGCTTGATTCCCAATTGAAATGCTCTTCGTAATTTTAGATTGTAACTCTTTCAAATATTGATTCTTCAAAACATCTAGACTGTCAACAATTTGCATCATATTACTTGCACTCATTTCTCTGTCGCCTCGTGAAAGATCTTTCGAACTTGATTCTTTAAAAGAAAAATCTTCTGAGTTCATAATTATTTTATGCTTAGAGTAGATTATCCTTCTATAAGTTCTATTTGAATTTATGTTTGAAGTATGTATTTCTCCGTCCCACAAATCCATAATTAATTTATCCTGACTTTTTGAAAAATAAAGTTTTGCTTTCTTTGCAGTTATAATGTTAGGGTTTTGGAAATCTGAGTTATCATAAATCGTGACCCTGTATAATTCGTCTTTAAGATTATCAATATCGCGAACCAAAATTGAATAGGGAGGAACATCCTGCGAAAACACACCAGGGACAAGAGATAATGTTGGTTTTTTTCTGGAAATATCCTGCCCCAACACTCTGGCTTCATGATTGGCATTAGGATAAACATTATTATTAAACTGTATTAAGAGCACAGCGACAATTATTGAAGCAAATAATGGAGGTATCAGCATCTTGTAAAGACTAATTCCGGTTGCTTTCATAATTGCAATTTCGTTGCTTTGAGCCATAGAGCCAAAAGCCATAAGAGTTGAAACAAGTACTGCCATTGGTACCACTAAAACAACCATCCATGCAAGATTATAAACAATTAACTTTGCAATAATTATTACACTTAATCCTTTACCAATCAGTCTTTCAGCATATCGCATAAAAAATTGCAATAAGAAAATTGAAATAAGAGTGAACACAGAAAATAAAAACGGTAAAAAATGTGCTTTCAATATGTACTTAAATAAAATCATCTGTTCTCAATTGTTTCCGAATCTCTATTGCTAATTTAATTATTTGGGATATATTTATTATCATTGTTGAATAGAGAAAATTATAGCAGTAAATTAAGACCATTAATTATATAAAATAATTTTAGGAGATATTTTGAAAAACGTATTAGAGTCTATCGATCAAAATAAGGAACGATACCTTGATGAGTTAAAAGATTATTTGAGAATCCCAAGTATCAGTACGCTTCCAGAAAGTAAACAGTATATTATTAAATGCTCGAATTTTGTTGCTGATGAATTAAAAAGAATCGGGATGGATAAAACCGAAATATTTAAAACTGACAATCACCCCATTGTTTATGGCGAAAAGTTTACGGATGCTAAAAAACCAACTGTTTTGATATATGGTCATTATGATGTACAACCGGTAGATCCTTTAGAGTTATGGTCATCAGATCCATTTGACCCTGTTGTTAAGGACGGTAAAATATATGCCAGAGGAGCAAATGATAATAAAGGACAGAACTTTGTTCACATGAAAAGCGTTGAGGCTTATTTAAATACAAAAGGTGAATTGCCTGTAAACGTTAAATTTTTAATTGAAGGTGAGGAAGAAATCGGCAGTATCAGTCTGGCAAAATTTATTAAAACGCATAAAGAACTTTTAAAGTGTGATGTTGTTTTGATTTCTGATACAAGTATCTATGCTCCAAACGTTCCAACAATTAATTATGGATTACGTGGACTTTGCTACATGGAAGTGGAAGTTATTGCAGCTAATCGCGATCTTCATTCCGGAAGTTTCGGAGGAGGAGTTGCAAATCCGATAAATGAATTAGCTAGGATAATTGCTAAACTCCATGATAAAAATTTTAAGGTTACTATTCCAGGATTTTATGATGATGTAATTAAATTATCTGCAAAAGAGAAAGAGAATTATCGAAAATTAAATTTCTCGGATTCAAAATTTGCCAAAGAACTTAAAGTAAAAGAACTGCAAGGCGAGAAAGGTTATTCTACACTCGAACGATTATCCGCACGCCCGACATTGGATTGCAATGGAATTGTTGGCGGATTTATTCAGGAAGGCGCAAAGACAGTTCTGCCTTCAAAAGCTTCTACTAAGATTAGTATGAGACTTGTTCCAAATCAAAATCCCGATAAAATTGCAAAACTTTTTACAAAGTATATAAAAGAAATTACACCGAACACTGTAAAAGTTAACATTAAAAATCTTCATGGCGGTCTGCCATTTTTAGTTACGCTTGATAATAAATATATTCAAGCTGCCGCAAATGCAGTTTCAAAAGCTTTCGGTGGTAAAACCATGTTTACACGCGAAGGCGGTTCAATTCCGATTGTTGTTGATTTTGCAAATCTTCTTAAAGCTCCTGTTATTTTGATGGGACTTGGTTTGGATACAGACGATATCCATTCTCCAAACGAACATTTTCATTTAAGTAATTTTTATCGTGGAATTAAGAGTTCGGCTTTGCTTTTTGATGAGATAAAAAATTTTTAATCACTATCAGTGAGTAGAAAATGAAATTAATGGCATCGTTATTTGGATTGGTTATAGGCATTCTGCTTATATTATTTGCCTTTGGCTATTTATCATTTTCATGCGATGAAAGAGTTGGAGGAAGTTCAAGCCCTGAATTATCTGGCTCAAAAGAAAAAGATATCAAAGAGTACAACATTCAAAAGCAAAAAGAGTTTAATAAAAACCGAACTACATGTGATACTCTGTCATTACAGGAATTTATTGTGAATAATTTTCCGGCTGGGATTAATCTTATTGAATTCGACAGAACATTCACATATAATATTCCCAAACCAGCAGTGATTTATTATAAAGAAAAAAACAAAAATTATATTTTTGCCATGATTGCAAAGTCAAAAGAAGGCGAAAGATATATTGAGAAAAAAAATGTTATTGGTTATGAGTCAAGTTTTATAAATTTGGACAGTACAAAACTTGGAACGGCTTTCTTTTATCTGGCATTATTCACTTGTGATAATGGCACATTTACCGAACTTTGGGAAGCAGAAACCCCGATGCATGGCGGGTTTAATTCGATGAAAGTAAAAAAATGGAAATTTAACAACACGTTATATGTCCAGTTGAATTTTGAAGACGGTATTATTTCAGGTCATCGAAATTTCAATTTCTTCCTTGTTGACGGAATTGAAAACAAACCACATTTACTTGAGACTTATGTCGGAATAATCAACAAAAGAACTCTTGCCAATGTAAATAATGATAAATATCCGGATTATTACGAATATAGATTTAATGCGCATCATTGGCAGGTGGATTCACTATATCAAATTAAAGTTCTCGATTCAATCCCATTTTATTGGAGCGATAAAAGACAACTTTATATTACGAACAAAAACCCTCGTTGGTACAGAAAATATTAAGAATATTATGAGTTACAAAAACTTTATCGAAAATAAAAAGAATTATTTAAATAATATTTTTCCGGAAATCAGCTTTAATTCCCAAGGGAAAATTTCTTCATATACAAATTGCAATGATGAATATTTTATTTTGCAAAACGGAGTTGGGTTCAGAGATATTTCATACAAATCGATTATGAAATTAGAAGGGAAGGATGTTCTTGATTTTATTCACAGAATTTCCACTAATTCGATTAAGAATCTTCAGGCTGGCGAAAAAAACAACACTCTGTTCTTGAATGATAAAGGGAAAATTATTGACAGAACTTCTTTCCTTTCTTTCGGAGAATATTATTTTCTGATTGGAAGCGAAAATCACAAAGAAAAATTGAACCGGTGGATTCAAAGATTTATTATTAATGAAGACATCAAAATTTCTGATTTGAACTCTGATTTTTCAATATTCGAAATATTAGGACCTCAAAGCGAATCGTATTTAACTATGATTTGCGGTAACGAAATAGACAAGCTAACTGAAAATAATTTTATTGCTTTCAACTATGATGCAGTTGATTTTTATTTAATTAAAAATGTTGAAGCAAACCAGATTGCAAAATATTGGATTATATCAGATTCAAATAACTATGAATCAATCATTAATATTTTCCTGAAAGAGAAAAGTGTTTTTGATTTTGGCCTTGTGGGAATTGATGCTTATGAAATATTCAGAGTTGAAAATCAAATTGCAAAAGCTCCAAATGAATTATCTGATGAATTTAATCCGCATGACTTAAAGCTGATTCACGAAGTTGATTTTAGTAAAGGATGTTATATTGGTCAGGAAATCATTGCTCGTCAGGATACATACAATAAAATTCAATATACTTTATCGAACATTCTAATAGACGCCAATGGATTTGAATTGCCTATAGAACTAATTGAGAACAACCAATTGTTATGTAAAATATCAAGTGTTGTGAATTCACCAAAGCATGAAAAAATTCTTGGACTTGCTCTTATCAGAAATAGTTTTTTAAATGGTGAAAAGAGTTTCTCGTTTAATTATAAAGACAGAAAAATTGTATGTTCAATTTTGTAATCAATAGGGAAAAATGAAAATATACACTAAAACAGGTGACGAAGGTAAAACCTCATTGTTCCGTGGCGGAAGAGTTTCAAAAGATCATGACAGAATTGAAGCCTATGGAAGTGTTGATGAACTGAATTCAATTTTAGGAATCGTTCTCACTGAAACAAAAAATGCTGAAGTATCTGAAGTGTTAATTAAAATTCAGAATGATCTTTTTGTTGTTGGAAGTGACTTGGCTACTGTGAAAGTAAATACCTCAGAGAATGACTCTAAAATTTTAAGGTCATCTCATGAAATGATTAACTATTTGGAAAAGAAAATTGATTACTTCGATGACAAATTGCCCTCGTTAACAAATTTTATTTTACCCGGCGGTTCAAAATCTGCTGCTTATCTTCATCTTGCAAGAACTGTTTGCCGCAGGGCTGAACGCAAAGTGGTTAGATTAATGAACTCAGTTGACATTTCTAATGAAGTTATGATATATTTGAATAGGCTTTCAGATTTTTTATTTGTTCTTTCTCGTTTTGAAAATTTTCAAGCTAATATTCCTGATACAATTTGGAATCCATAATAAATTCACCAAGGGGGTGAATTTTGGCTTCGACGGGATTAATTTGGCTTTGAATAGCGCATCGTGAACCCCGAGGTCACGTTAATAATCGGGAAAAAAAATAAACGATAACAATAGTTACGCTTTAGCTGCCTAATTATGGCAGTTCGTTCAACTTTCTTTTTCATACCAAAGAATTTTTGAACGTCGTTTAGGTATGATAGCCAAATCAAGAACTTGAGTAGATGAGGCGAATTTTTATCAAGTTAGTTTTGTTAAATCTTGTTTGTTGGAGTTGACAAAATGAACCACAAAAAACAAACTATGTGCGTAGAAGTTCATTGACTTGTAGTTTCGGACCGGGGTTCGACTCCCCGCACCTCCACAATCTTATTTTCCAACAGATAAATAAAAAAGGCTGCTCGTTTGAGCAGCCTTTTTTGTTTTTAGAATTTCTTGCTGTTCTTTGCTTTGTTATATATTAAATCAACTACTACATAAGCAGGAACCCCGGGAGTTCCTCCGCCAAAGCCTACAATTTTAATTTTGGGATTAAAATTGATGATTTTTAATTATTAACTGAGAATTAGCACAACATCGGTTACACTAAATTAGCTAAACAAAGTGCACTATTAGTAACGGTAAATTAGCAAACATCGTGCATATATCTTAGTGAATAAAAATATTTATTAAACCGAAGTTTTATG